>Ga0233425_10003000_pt1 | contig 31804 bp, 41 predicted proteins | sample Watercolumn_Towu_2_FD_181712 | JGI IMG/M metagenome (GOLD analysis project Ga0233425, IMG submission 181712) | Freshwater microbial communities from Lake Towuti, South Sulawesi, Indonesia - Watercolumn_Towuti2014_140_MG | ecosystem: Environmental > Aquatic > Freshwater > Lake | place... | reverse complement strand
CACGAGGCTGCGCGCACCCTGCTGCGGCTATGGTTCGCCTGGCAGCGCGAGCAGGCCGCCGTCGCCCAGTGGCAACAGCAGGCTGAACTGTTGCAGCGCCTCAGCGAGATGACCGCCAAGCGCGTCCAGGCGGGCGATGCGCCGCAGATGGAGCTGAACCAGTCCCAGGCCGCCGCCGCCCAGGCCGAAGTTTCGCGCCAGCAGACGCAACTGCGCGCCCGACTGGCCGCCAACGAATTGGCTCGCCAGTTCCCCGGCCTGCCACTGCCGGAAGCTCTGCCCGCCACCGAGCCTGCCGCCATCGAAGGCGACCTGGCCCACTGGCAGGAACAGGTGCTCCAGCACAACCACGAACTCGGCATGGTGCAATCGGAACGACAGTTCCAGGAACTGCTGGCGGAACGCAGCCGCGCCGATCGCCTCCCCGACCCGACCGTGGGCATGCGCTACTCGAACGAGATGGGGGGCAATGAACGGATCACCGGAGTTTATGTCAGTGTGCCGCTCTCTTTCGGGCAACGCTGGGCGCTGGCCGAGAGCGCGCAACAGCAGGCCCAGATCGCCATCGACCGCGCCGAGTTCGTCCAGCAGCGACTGCTGGGCGATGTGTATGCCGCCCACACCCAGGCGGTGAACAGCTACGCCACCTGGCAGCAGGCGACCCGGGCGGCGGAAAAGGTGAAGCAGAATGCCGAGCTGGTCGCCCGCGCTTACAGTCTGGGTGAAAGCAGCCTGGCCGACACGCTGGCTGCGCGCCGGCTGGCGCAGGAATCCGCCCTGGCCGAACGCACCGCCCGGCTGGATGCCAACGAGGCGCGTTACCGGCTGCTGCTCGACGCCCACCAGCTCTGGCCGCTGGACGCCGACAACGACACCCACGACCATTACTGACTCAGACGCTGACCCTGACCTCCAGCCCGAGTTGTCTGATCCGCCCGGCGAATTCCTCAAGCTGTCCGGCTGCCAATGCCGTCAGCCGCGCCGCTTCCGGCTGTAGCGAGGGACGCGCCAAGGTGTAGAGCAGCACGCCCTGCGGGCGGTGGCCGTGGGACATCAGGCTGGCAAGGAATTCGAGATAGGCTTCCACCTCGGCCTGGCCGGGCGGCTGCCCGTCCAGCGCGAACCAGCAGGTTTGCAGCCAGGTCGGGCACAGCGAGATCGCCGTGGCGAGGTTGGCGCGCACCCTGTCCGGCACGATCCGGGTGTCGTTGATGATCTGCATCCCGGTCGCTGTGGCACGGTCGAGCTTGAACCACACCTCGCCGTTGAACTTAGCCATACGGCGCAGTCCTTGCTGGACGTACTCGCGGTGGACCAGGCTGCCGTTGGTGATGAGCACCAGCTTCTGCTCGGTCAGGCCGAATTCCGCCTTCAGCCTGCCGACCAGTTCGATCACGTCAGCAAACTCCGCCGCACTGGTCGGTTCGCCGTTGCCAGACAGGGCGATGTCGTTGATGCGGCGCATCCCTTCCGGCACGCGCTGCGCCATGAAGTCGCCGTGCAGCAGTTCATGCAGAAAGCCGCGCAATTCCTGCTCCAGCAGCACCATGTCCACCGGTGGCGCGCTGCCCAGGGTCAGCTCGGGCACCTGACAGTACAGGCAGCGCCAGTTGCAGGCGTTGTTGGGATTGAGGTTGACGCCGACCGAAACGCCGCCCGCGCGGCGCGACACCACGGGATAGACATAGCGCAGCCCGGCGCTATCGCGGTCGTGGTCGGCGGTGGTAAGCGGAGTGTCGCTCAAGGCTTGATCGGCGGCAGCAGTTTGGCCGGGTCGATCGGCTTGCCGAACTTGCGGATCTCGAAGTGCAGCTTCACCTGCTCGGAATCCGTGTTGCCCATCTCGGCGATCTTGTCGCCCTTGGCCACCTGCTGGCGTTCCTTCACCAGAATCTTGTCGTTATGGGCGTAGGCGCTGATGTAGGTCTTGTTGTGCTTGAGAATGATGAGTTTGCCGTAACCGCGCAGGCCGCTGCCGCTGTACACCACCTTGCCCGCCGCGCTGGCATACACCGGCTGGCCGTGCTTGCCCGCGATGTCCACGCCCTTGCGGTTGGCATTCTCGGAGAACTCGCCGATCACCTTGCCCGTGGTGGGCGCTATCCAGACGATGGCCTCATCGTCGCCCACCGTCCCCTCCAGCTCGGAGGAAGCCGACTCAGGCGGTTTGGGAGCTTCGACCTTGGCGGGTGGGGGCGCAGGCGGTGCGACCACTACGGGCGGCGACGGGATAGTGATGAGTGTCGGCTTGGGTGGCATCGCCTCGGCAGCGAGCGGCGGTTTGGATTCAGGAGTAATCGGAGCGGCAGCAACCGGCGCTACCGGAGTCGGTTTGGTCCAGTCCGGCAAGGCTTCCATCTGGACGATGGCCTGCTCCGAATACGGCAGCTTGAAGGCCTTCGGAGCGGTCTTCACCGGAATCTCGGCTGGCTTCCTGGCTTCCGCCACCAGTTCCGGCGCAACGGCGACCATGACGGGCTGCGGCGCGGGCGGCGCCGTAACTTCGGGCTTGGCCGCCTGCGGGAACAGACGGATTTCCTGACCGATCTTGATGACCGCCGGGTTCTGGATGCCGTTCAGTTCGGCCAGCTCGCGGTAATCCATGCCGTAGTTGAAGGCGATGCTGTACAGCGTATCGCCCTTCTTGACCACATGCACAGGAGGCCGCCAGTCTGCCGAAACCGGGGCAACTTTCTTCAGCGCTGGCGCAGGTGCAGGTGCGGCGGCCACGGGGGCAGACGGAACCGGTTTCAACACCGGCGTGCTGGGACGCACGGCATCGCGCACCACGGCGCGCTGCTTGCCCCCCGTTCCGCACGCCGACAGGGTCAACGCGAGCGGCAACAGCCACCATCCGGAACGGCGCGTCATCAGCTTTTCCCCGCCAGCAGGGGCACGAACTTCACCGGCTCCAGCGCGGTCTGGCGGAAGCCTTGCTCGTCGCGTTCGATCAGACACAGCACCTGTTCCTGTGAGCCCAGCGGCATCACCAGCCGCCCGCCCTCGGCCAGTTGTTCCAGCAGGGGACGCGGAATGTGGGTGGCCGCCGCCGCCATAATGATGCCGTCGAACGGGGCCAGATCGGGCAGCCCCAGTCCGCCGTCGGCATAGCGCAGACTGACGTTGCGCAGCCCGAGTTCGCGGATGCACAACACCGCTTGTTCATGCAACGGACGGATGCGTTCGACCGAATACACCTCGCGGGCGACGTGGCCCAGCACCGCTGCCTGGTAGCCGCGCCCGGTGCCGACCTCCAACACCCGGTCGAGCGGTCGCCCCGCACGCAGGATCTCGATCATCCGCGCCACGATGTAAGGCTGGGAAATGGTCTGGCCGTGGCCGATGGGCAGGGCAACATCCTCGTAAGCGCGGCTGGACAGCGCCTCGTCCACGAAGATGTGGCGCGGCACCGAGTTCATCGCCGCCAGCACCACCTCGTCCTGGACGCCCTCGGCGCGCAGCCGCTCGATCATGCGGTTGCGCGTACGCGCCGAAGTCATGCCGATGCCGTGGTGGCGCGTGTTCATGCCGCCATCCAGTTGCGCACCGCATCGAGCTGGTCGTAGCGGGTCAAGTCCACCTGCAAGGGGGTGACCGAGGCGTAGCCGTTGGCCACTGCGAAGAAATCAGTGCCCGGTCCGGCGTCCTGTGCCTGTCCGGCCGCCCCCACCCAGAACATCGCCTCGCCATTGGGGCTGAAACACTTCACCGCCGGTTCGGCCTGGTGGCGCTTGCCCAGGCGCGTCACCTGCACACCCTGCAATTTCTCATAGGGAATGTCCGGCACGTTCACGTTCAATAGCCAGGGCTGCGGCTCATGCTGGCGCTTGAAACGCTGCACCAGCCCCACCACCACCCTGGCGGCAGTCTCGTAATTATTCAGTTCGCGCCCACCCACCAGCGACACCGCAATGGACGGCACGCCCAGCAGGAAGCCCTCGGTGGCCGCCGCCACCGTGCCGGAATAGATGGTGTCGTCGCCCATGTTGGCCCCGGCGTTGATGCCCGAGATCACCATGTCCGGCTGGTGATCCAACATCCCGGTCACGGCCAGGTGGACGCAGTCGGACGGTGTGCCGTTGACATAGTTGAAACCATTGAAGGCGCGCTTCAGCACCAACGGTCGATCCAGCGTCAACGAGTTGGACGCCCCCGAGCGGTTGCGCTCCGGGGCGACCACCACCACCTCCGCGATCTCGGAAAGGTATTCCTCCAGACACTCCAGTCCGGGCGCAGAGTAGCCGTCGTCGTTGCTGATCAGAATCTTCATGAAATCCGCCAAATCCGTTTGGGGCAGAATTCTACTAGGCTAGTTGGGTTTCGGGGGAGTTTTGCGCGCGCTCGATCAGCATCGCGTCGCCGTAACTGAAGAAGCGGTAACCCTGTGCTACTGCCTCGCGGTAGGCGGCCAGCAGGCGCGCCATGCCGCCGAAGGCGCAGACCAGCATCAGCAGGGTGGAACGCGGCAGATGGAAGTTGGTGAGCAGCACGTCCACCACGCGGAATTGATAGCCGGGCGTGATGAAGATGCGGGTCTCGCCCGACCCGGCCTGCAATTCGCCGTTTTGCGCGGCGCTTTCCAGCGCACGCAGGCTGGTGGTGCCCACCGCCACGACGCGACCGCCGCGCGCGCGGGTCTCGCGGATGGCATCCACCGTGGCCTGCGGAATGCTGTAGCGCTCGCTGTGCATCACGTGTTCGCTGACGTGTTCGGCGCGCACCGGCTTGAAAGTGCCCGCGCCGACGTGCAGGGTGACGTGGGCGGTGCGCACGCCCTGAGCGCGCAGGGTGTCCAGCATGGCTTCGTCAAAATGCAGCCCGGCGGTGGGGGCGGCCACCGCGCCGGGTTCGCGGGCGAACACGGTCTGGTAGCGTGTTTCGTCCTGCGCCCCGGCGGCGTGGGTGATGTAGGGCGGCAGCGGCAGATGGCCGTGGCGTTCCAGCAGGTCATACACCGATTCCTCGCCCAAAAAGCGCAGCCGGTAGAACTCGCCCTCGCGCCCCAGCACTTCCACCGGCAAGCCTTCCAGCGCGATCCGCGCGCCCGGTTTGGGCGACTTGCTGGCGCGCACTTGCGCCAGGACTTCATGATCGTCCAGCACCCGCTCGACCAGCGCCTCGACCTGGCCGCCGCTGACCTTCTGCCCGAACAGCCGCGCCTTGAGCACCCGGGTGTCGTTCAGCACCAACAGGTCGCCCGCACGCAGCAAGGACGGCAGGTCGGCAAACTGCCGGTGCGCCAGTTCGCCCCCGACGGGCAGATGCAGCAAACGGCTGCCGCCGCGCTGTTCCGGCGGATGCTGGGCGATGAGGTGTTCGGGTAGCTCGAAGTCGAATTGGTCGGTGCGCACGCTGCTGAACGATGAATACCGGAAGAGCCGGTCGTGTCCGAATTATATCAGCCAGCCACACCTTCTCCGGCAAGAGCAACTTGCACCGGGAAGGAGCAGCATGAATTACAATGAAGCAGCAGCTGCAGATGGACGATTCATCGACTTGCTTGATCAGTTTCGCAGTTTGAGAGCGTGGGTTCGCCTGACCTGATCTGGCCTAGTGGGGGATGCCTTGATTTCCCGGAATATCGACGACAGCAGATTCTTTTCTCCGCGCACCGTTCAAGCGTGGGAACGATTTCTGCCTGCGGCTGTTCTGCTCGGAGGGCTGGCGATCACCCTGTCGTTGTGGTTCTGGTCGAGCAACCGCACCAGAGAGGAGCTGGAAATCGAGTTCAATCTGGTGAGCAAACAGATTTCCACGCAAATCGAACGACGGCTATTTTCCCAGGAAGTCGTCCTCCATGCCGCCTCCGGGCTTTTTTCGGCTTCCGATTCCGTTTCCCGCGAAGAATTCAAAACCTTTATCGACTCTCTCCAACTCGCCGACCATTATCCCGGGGTGCAAGGTGTCGGATATGCCCGCAAGATCCCCCCCGGAGAACTGGAGCAGCACATCGCTGCCGTGCGCAAGGAAGGCTTCCCGAATTACACCGTCAAGCCAGAGGGCGCGCGCGAAGACTACTCTTCCATCATCTATCTGGAACCCTTCGACTGGCGCAACCAGCGGGCGTTCGGCTACGACATGTATTCCGAGCCCACGCGCCGCGAAGCCATGATGCGCGCGCGGGACACCGGTCAGCCGGCGATGTCCGGAAAGATCACTTTGGTGCAGGAAACCAAGGACAAGGTGCAGCCCGGTTTCCTGATCTACCAGCCGGTCTATGCCAACGGGCAGCCGCATGAAACACAGGAGGACCGCCGGACGCATCTGCTTGGCTGGGTCTATTCACCCTTCCGGATGTATGACCTGATGCAACGCACGAGTGACCGATACAGCCCGGAACTCAACATCAAGATCTATGACACCGCCGAAGTCCATCCGGATCATTTGCTATTCGACAGCCTGACTGCCTATCAGGGTGCGCTACGCCCCATGTTCCAGCAACAGATCAAACTCACCCCGGCTGGGCACACCTGGACTGTGATCATCTCCTCGCTCCCGCCTTTCGAACTGAAGGGCGACTGGAACGAGGATCGCGTCATTGCTGCCCTGGGAACCGCCTTGTCACTCATCTTTTCGCTGCTTACCTGGTTGCTGGTCAATGGCCGCGCCCAATTGAGTCGGCTGCTGATCGAGGCGGAAGAGCGTTCCAACATTGACTTCCTCACTCGCGCCTATAACCGCCGCTATTTCATGGATGCCAGCGAAAGGGAATTGGCGCGCTCGGACCGCCATCAACTGCCGCTCTCTCTGGCCTTCATCGATCTGGATAACTTCAAGAAACTGAATGACATCCAAGGACACAAGCGAGGCGATGACCTGCTGATTCTGATCGTTCGCACGCTGCAGGACAACCTGCGGGAAAACGACATTCTGGCACGCATGGGAGGCGACGAATTCGTGCTGTTGCTGCCACAAACCAATCAGGAACAAGCCCGGCAGATGATGGATCGCCTAATAGGGATACTGAAACCGGCCATCACCCCATTCAACTCAGAGGTTTCCTGTAGTGTAGGCGTGGTCACCAAAGCGCCGGAAGTCACCCTGACCGTAGATGAACTGCTCATGGCAGCCGATCGGGTCATGTACTCGATCAAGCGCAGCACCAAAGATGCCATCGAATACGCCCTGATCACCGCCCAGGATGCCAAGACAGACACCGCTCCAGCGGGTTCGCCCGCAGTTTTTCAATAAATCTCTTGCTATTTAATCGCTTATCCCTATAATGCGCGCCTTGCCGGATTTTCCGGCATTGGTTCATCGTTTCCTGACCCCCTGCCTCCCGTACGTTTCTTCTGTGGGATGCGCCTCGAATCACCGGTTAGCGACGATGTGTTTGCGCCGGTAGAACTTATCCCCTTCTACTGATTTTCCTGTGTGGCACTGGCCGCACGGTGCGCCATTGCTTGTATTGAAGGAATCAACATGTCCGTAGAAATCACCCCGGCAGCGGACGCTGCCGCCGAGAACACTTTTGCCGCCATCGGCCTGCACCCCGCCATTCTCAAGGCGGTGACCGACTCCGGCTACACCACCCCGACGCCGATCCAGGCGCAGGCCATCCCCGAAGTGCTGGCCGGCCACGACCTGATGGCGTCCGCCCAGACCGGCACCGGCAAGACCGCTGCTTTCATCCTGCCCGCCCTGCAACGACTGTCCGTTGAATCGACCGTGCGCAGCAAGGGCCCGCGCGTACTGGTGCTGACCCCGACCCGCGAACTGGCACAGCAGGTGTCCGACGCTGCTGCCAAGTACGGCAAGAACATGCGCGTCAAGACCGTCAGCATCCTCGGCGGCATGCCCTACCCGCTGCAGAACAAGCTGCTGTCCGGTTTCGTGGACATCCTGGTCGCCACCCCCGGTCGCCTGATCGACCACATCCAGCGCGGCCGCATCGACTTCTCCCGCCTGGAAATGCTGGTGCTGGACGAAGCCGACCGCATGCTGGACATGGGCTTCTCGGAAGACGTGGAAAGCATCGCCAACGCCACGCCGAAGTCGCGCCAGACCCTGCTGTTCTCCGCCACGCTGGACGGCGTGGTGGGTGAACTGGCCGACCGTCTGCTGAAGACGCCGAAGCGCATCAGCATCGCCGCCCAGCACGCCAAGCACGAGAACATCGAGCAGCGCCTGATGTACATCGACGACATGGCGCACAAGAACAAGCTGCTCGACCACCTGCTGCGCGACGTGGGTCTAAACCAGGCCGTGGTGTTCACCGCCACCAAGCGCGACGCCGACCAGATCGCCGACGACCTGGCCGCCGCCGGTCACTCCGCCGCTGCCCTGCACGGCGACATGAGCCAGCGCGAACGGAATCGCACCCTGCTCAACCTGCGTCGCGGCAACGTGCGCGTGCTGGTCGCCACTGACGTGGCCGCGCGCGGCATCGACGTGGCGGGCATCTCGCACGTCATCAACTTCGACCTGCCCAAGTTTGCCGAAGACTACGTGCACCGCATCGGCCGCACCGGTCGCGGCGGCGCTTCCGGCATCGCAGTTTCCTTTGCTGGCAGCCGCGACGCCATGCTGCTGAAACGCATCGAGCGATTCACCGGCCAGACCATCGCCCCGCACACCGTCGAAGGACTGGAGCCGAAGTTCAAACCGCGTCCCGCGTCCGGCCCCAAGCCGCGCAGCGGCAAGGGCGGCGGCGGTTTTGGCCGCCACACCGCGCCGGACAGCCGCCACGGCTTCCCGCGTGACGACCGCAATGGCGGCCAGCGCCGCGAAGGCCACAAGCACAACCGCTTCGGCAGCGACAGGCCGCGCGGCGACGTGAACGGCAACCGCGCCGACTACCCGAGCGGCGGCAACACCGGTCCGCGAGGTGGCAACTTCTCCGGCAACCGCGCCCCGCAAGGCCAGACCGGGCAACGTCGTCCCAGCAGCAGCTTCAGCCTAGGCCGCGGCCACAACGGCGGAAACACCAACGGTAACCGCTGATCTGCCCGCGAAACAAGAAACCCGGCCTAGGCCGGGTTTCTTGTTTCGCACTGTCGTTAAACTAGAACAACTCCACCTCGTTCTGGTTGCTCCCTCCGCGCAGGGCATCCAGCACTTGATCGAATTGCTTGTCGAAATCTCCCCGTTCCGCCAGCATCTCGACGATTCGGCGGGTCGAGCGTTGCACGATCTGGCTGATGCTGCGTTCCTGCTCCTGGTTCGCATCCAGCCAGGAGAACATGCGCTCCACATCATCCACGATCTGCTGGAGCAGGACGCCTGTATCGTTCAGGGTCATTGCGTATTGCTTGCGTAACGATTCGACGCTCGCGACCGCCCCGCCCAGCGCCACCTGCAACTGCTCGGCGCGCTCCCGCGATTCGATACGCATGTCCACGTTCTCGCACAGCGCCTCGGTGGTCTCGGCCAGAATGGCGATATTGTCACGCAATTGACCGGCCAATTCGCTCTCAGTTTCTTCATCGGGCATATTGCCGACGATCAGCGAGACCCGCTTATAATTGACCGCCAGGCGACGCTTGAACTGGAAAATGCGCCCCATCATTGGTGATTGTTCGAGGATAGAGCACTCCAGCGCACTGGGGCGTCCCATATAGGAAGCCACCGTCGACCCGCTTTCATGGCGTATCGACACACTGCACTGCAAGCCAAGATCCTGGGTCGCCTCCAGCAGTTTTTCCGCCAACTCCCGGTGACTGCGGCAGGAGATGCTGGCCCGCATGAAGTTGAGTAGGGTGCCGTTCTGTCCCATGCTCGACAGAAAACCCATCGCCATACGCTGCAAGGACTCTTTCTCCTCGACCAGGTTGGCGGCCTTCCGGTGATGCTGGATGGCCAACATCACCTTGCGCAGCAGAATTTCGCTCTGCACCGGCTTGATGATGATGTCGTTTCCGCCCACATCGTAAGCCATCAGATGCTCTTCGATCGACTCGTGCCCGGTCACGAAAATGACAGGCACATCTGTCAGTTCGCGCAAGCGGCGGCAAGTCTCCAGGCCGCCCAGCCCCGGCATCTCGATGTCCAACAACACCAGGTCGGGCAAGCGCTGCCGACAAATCTCCAGCGCTTCTTCGCCGGAAGGGACCGTCACCACACCAAACTGCTTCGACAGGATAGCGCGATGCAGGGTGCGTGCACCCCGATCATCATCCACCACCAACACCTGCCCGGAAACTGCGTCCCCTCTATTTTCATCCAGAATGTCCAAAATACCCTCCCCCCGTCAACACTGGCCTTATCGTCAAATTTGACGTCAACTTTAGCGACTGGAACCATGACTTATCCAGCAGTTGGGCAAGCCTGCATTTTCGCGTATATTCGCAGGTCGTTTTGAATTCACCCGGCCAGCATGGAACAGATACGCATCCGCGGCGCTCGCACGCACAACCTGAAGAACATCGACCTCGACCTGCCGCGCAACCGGCTGGTGGTAATCACCGGGCTGTCCGGCTCGGGCAAGTCGTCGCTGGCCTTCGACACCCTGTACGCCGAAGGACAGCGCCGCTATGTCGAGTCGCTCTCCGCCTATGCGCGCCAGTTCCTGCAACTGATGGAAAAGCCGGATGTGGATCTGATCGAGGGCCTGTCGCCTGCCATCGCCATCGAACAGAAGGCCACCTCGCACAATCCGCGCTCCACCGTCGGCACCGTCACCGAGATCCACGACTATCTGCGCCTGCTGTTCGCCCGCGCGGGTGACCCGTATTGCCCCGACCACGATCTGGTATTGCAGGCGCAGTCGGTGGGACAGATGGTGGATGCGGTGCTGGCGTTGCCCGAGGGCACCAAGGTGATGATCCTGTCGCCGCTGGTGGTGGATCGCAAGGGCGAGCAACTCGATCTGTTCGACGAACTGCGCGCGCAAGGCTTTGTGCGCTTGCGCGTGAACGGCGAGGTGTACGACATTAACGCCCTGCCCAAACTGGAGAAAAACAAGAAGCACACCGTGGAAATCGTGGTGGACAGGCTGAAAGTCGCGCCGGATGCCAAGCAGCGGCTGGCCGAGTCGTTCGAAACTGCGCTGCGCCACGCCGAAGGCCGCGCGCTGGCCGTCGAAATGGACACCAGCAAGGAGCACCTGTTCTCCGCCAAGTTCGCCTGCCCGATCTGCAACTACGCGCTGCCGGAACTGGAGCCGCGCCTGTTCTCGTTCAACAACCCGATGGGTGCCTGCCCCAAGTGCGACGGGCTGGGCAACATCAGCTTCTTCGACCCCAAACGTGTGGTCGCCTTTCCCACGCTGAGCCTCAGCAGCGGCGCGATCAAGGGCTGGGATAGGCGCAACCAGTTCTATTACCAGATGCTCTCCGCGTTGGCCAAACACTACGGCTTCGAGCTGGAAACGGCTTGGGAAAATCTGCCGGAAAAGGTGCAACAGATCCTGCTGTTTGGTAGTGGCCGCGAGGCCATCGCCTTCAACCACTTCAACGAATTCGGCAAGCCGGTGGTGCGCGAGCACCCCTTCGAGGGCATCGTCAACAATCTGGAGCGGCGCTACAAGGAAACCGAGTCGCCCACAGTGCGCGAAGAACTGGCCAAGTTCCTCAACACCTGCACCTGCCCGGAATGCGGCGGCGCGCGCCTGCGCCGTGAGGCGCGCAACGTGCGCATCGCCGAACACAGCTTGCAGCAGATCAGTGCGATGGCGCTGCGCGACACCTTGGCTTTCTTCAGCGGACTCAGCCTCAGCGGCCAGAAGCAGGCCATCGCCGAGAAGATCGTGCAAGAAATTGTCAGCCGCCTGGGCTTCCTCAACAACGTCGGGCTGGATTACCTGTCGCTGGAGCGCTCCGCCGAAACCCTGTCCGGCGGCGAAGCGCAGCGCATCCGGCTCGCCTCGCAGATCGGCTCCGGCCTCACCGGCGTAATGTATGTGCTGGACGAGCCTTCCATCGGCCTGCACCAGCGCGACAACGACCGCCTGCTGGGCACGCTCAAGCGCCTGCGCGACATGGGCAACAGCGTGATCGTGGTGGAGCACGACGAAGACGCGATCCAGACCGCCGATTACGTGGTGGACATGGGCCCCGGCGCGGGCGAGCACGGCGGGCAAGTGATCGCGCAGGGCGCACCCGCCGAGATTCGCGCCAATCCGGCCTCGCTCACCGGCAATTACCTGTCCGGTCGCCGCCGCATCGAAGCGCCCGCCGAACCGCGCTCGCCCGACCCGGAGCGCACGCTCTCCATCACCGGTGCCTGCGGCAACAACCTGAAGGACGTGACGCTCAACCTGCCGGTCGGCCTGCTCACCTGCGTGGCGGGCGTGTCCGGCTCGGGCAAATCCACCCTGATCAACGACACGCTCTACCACGCCGTGGCGCGCCACCTCTACGGCAGCAGCGCCGAGCCCGCACCGTTCGCTGAAATCAGCGGACTGGAATTTTTCGACAAGGTGATCAACGTCGATCAATCACCGATCGGCCGCACGCCGCGCTCCAACCCGGCCACCTACACCGGGCTGTTCACCCCGATCCGCGACCTATTCGCCAGCGTGCCGACGGCGCGTGAGCGCGGCTACGGGCCGGGGCGCTTCTCGTTCAACGTCAAGGGCGGGCGCTGCGAATCCTGCCAGGGCGACGGCGTCATCAAGGTAGAGATGCACTTTTTGCCCGACGTGTACGTGCCGTGCGATGTCTGCCACGGCCAGCGCTACAACCGCGAGACGCTGGAGGTGCAGTACAAGGGCCGCAACATCCACCAGATTCTGGAGATGACGGTGGAACAGGCGCACGAATTCTTCGCCCCGGTGCCGGTGATCGCGCGCAAGCTGCAAACCCTGCTCGACGTGGGCCTCGGCTACATCACACTGGGGCAGAGCGCCACCACGCTCTCCGGCGGCGAAGCGCAGCGGGTGAAGCTGTCGCTGGAACTGTCCAAGCGCGACACCGGGCGCACGCTGTACATCCTCGACGAACCCACCACCGGCCTGCACTTCCACGACATCGCGCTGTTGCTGAAAGTCATCCATAAACTGCGCGACCAGGGCAACACGCTGGTAGTGATCGAGCATAACCTCGATGTGATCAAGACTGCCGACTGGGTGATCGACCTCGGCCCGGAAGGCGGCGCGGGCGGTGGCCGCATCGTGGCGCAAGGCGCGCCGCAGGCGCTGGCAAACGACCCCGCCAGCGTCACCGGGCCATACCTCAAGCCGCTGCTGGAACGGATGAAGTCATCCTATTGATCCAACGCGCATTGAACGCGCTTACCGTTCGTGCCAAGTTTGCCGAGGCATAAAACTCATCCCCATTTCGATAAGCTCATGCGAATGGATCGATGGGTAAATCTGGCCGAATCAATAGGCTGAACCCAGCAGCTTCTGCTCCAGCTCGTCCACCGGCACCGGGCGACCAAACAAATATCCCTGATAGGCATTGCAGCCGCATTGTTCGAGGAAGCTGCGCTGCGACTCGGTCTCCACGCCTTCGGCGATGACGTTCAGCCCCAGGCTGTGCGCCATCACCACGATGGTCTCGACGATGGCGGCGTCGTTGGGATCGGTGCTAAGGTCGCGCACGAAAGACTGGTCGATCTTGATCTGCTCCAGCGGCAGTCGTTTGAGGTAGGACAGCGAAGAGTAGCCGGTGCCGAAATCGTCGATGGAGAAATGCACGCCCAGCTGCCGGAGTTCTGCCATCTTGGCGATGCTGCCATCGACATCTTCCAGCACCAGACTCTCGGTCAGCTCCAGCTTGAGTCGTCGCGGATTGATGCCATGCCGTTGTACCGCTGCGCGCACCTGGGCGACGAACCCTTCCTGGCGGAACTGGCATGCGCTGACATTCACCGCCACGCTTAATTTCTCCATCCTGGGGTTCTGCTGCCAGAGCGCCAACTGCCGACACGCCTGATCGAGCACCCATTCCCCAATGGGCAGGATCATGCCGGTGTCTTCGGCCACCGGGATGAAGTCGCCGGGCGAAACCATGCCGCGTCCGGAGCGCTGCCAGCGCAACAGCGCCTCGGCGCCGATGGGCAAGCCAGCGGCATCCACCTGCACCTGGTAATACAGTCGCATTTCATCCCGCGCCAGGGCATGGCGCAAGGCGTTTTCCAACTCGCTACGCTGTTCCAGCGCCGCCTGCATTTGCGGGTCGAAGAAGCGGATGGCGTTTCGCCCGACGGCCTTGGCCTGGTACATCGCCATATCGGCATGGATCATCAACTCGTCCAAGGTGTTGTGAAGATCCAAGAACAGCGCCACTCCGATGCTGGGCGAGATGTGATACTCGAAGCCATCGAGCATGTAGGGCTGGCAGATCGCATCGCGTATTTTCTCGACCACCCGACCGACGTGGGCCACCGATTCGGCCATGTCGTCGCCCACGTTCTCCAGCAGCACGACGAATTCGTCCCCGCCCAGGCGAGACACGGTGTCGCCCTCCCGCACGCAGCCTTGTAACCGGCGGGCGACCGCGACCAGCATCTTGTCGCCCACATTGTGGCCGCGCGTATCGTTCAGGGTCTTGAAACGATCCAGGTCGAGCAGCGCCAGCGCGCCATACTTCTTACTGCGCACGCTGGCAACCATGGCATGTTCCAGCCTATCCAACAACAGGCGGCGATTGGGCAGCCCGGTCAGTGGATCCATGAACGCGAGCTGATAGATCTTTTCTTCGGCCAGTTTCTCGCGCGTGATGTCCTCATACAGCCCGAGCACCCCGTTCACCGTTCCATCGGCATCGCGCAAAGGCACCTTGGAGGTGCGCAGCCAGATCGTTTTGCCATCGGGTGCGGTTTGCGGCTCCTCATAGGCCAACTTGGACACCCCGGACTCCATCACCTTGCGATCATCCGCCCGATACAGCTCTGCCTGCTCGCGCCAGCCCAAGGCGAAATCATCGTGTCCGATCAGTTCTTCCGGCCGGTTCAGACCGGCATCCCGCGCAAACGGCGTGTTACAGCCGAGATAGCGCAACTCGCGATCTTTCCAGAAAATGCGTACCGGCACGTTTTCGAGCACGGCCCGCAACATCTCGTTGCTGGCCTGCAAAGCCTGTTCACGCTGCTTCGCCTCGGTCAGGTCGAGGAAAAAGCTGAAGGTCAGCGGCCCCTCCGGAAGTTCAACACGCCTGGAGGACACCATGAGTGGGATCAGGCGGCCATCCTTGCGCAAGCCTGTGGTCTCGTAGGCTTCTGCGGTGACTTCCCGGCTCATCCGTTTGCGGATGCGCTCCCGCATCGCCGGGCGCTCGGTTTCGGCCACCAGCTCCAACAGCGAGCGCCCCCTGAACTCGTCCACCGAGGTATAACCGAACAGGGTGAGAAAGGTTTCGTTGGCGTCGATGCAACGCCCATCCCGCGTGAATCCCACACCGATCGGACTAAACTCCAGCAGCGAGCGGAAATTGGATTCGCTCTGGCGCAAAGAAAATTCCAACTGCTCCCGCCGCGCGTTTTCTGCGACGATGTGGGCGTCGTTCTGGCGGCACAGCCGGATGGCCTTGGCCAGGTTGGCCACCACCGGCTGGAACATCTGAGTCAGCGGCAGCACGCTTTCCGGCATGACCGGGGCCAGCAGGATGATGACGCCCGCACCCTCGACCGGCAGCCGCAGGAAAGAACGATACTGCGCCAGCCTGTCCACCTGCGACAGCAAGGCGGTCGCCTCCTCTTCGCGCTGGCCGTTGCCCAGCAACAAGTCCACCGGAAAGGACAAGGTCTGCCCGGTCAGCTCGTTGAGCTCATAATCGCCGACCACCGCTTCCAGACGGGCTTCCATCATTCCACCGTCTCCGGCGGGTGGAAGGTCGAGGCAGACGAATCCGGCAGGATAGGAGGTGTAATAGAGCAAGCGCTGGAGGGTGCGTTGCAGCAACGGTTTGAGGCTGGTCTCGCCGCCGATGACCAGCGCCATCTCGTACAGGATGGGAAGAACCTGTTCGCGCTCCATCAATCGCCCGCAGGAAAAATCAGGCCTGGATTACCAGAGCGCCGCCACCAGGGTGGCGTTATGGAACAAGGGGTAGCCCCACAGTGTGGAGCCACCGATCTCGCCCAGAGAGAGCGCTCCGGCGACCTGGGCTGCCTCGGTGCGGCGGGTAAATTCGGACACTTCCAGCGTGGCGGTGTCCAGCCCGAGATGCAGCCTGCGCCCGGCGCAATAGAACAGCATGACGTTCTCGCCCTGCGAACCGCCATTGAGACCGGCCAGACCTTTCACCAGCGCGTCCAGCGTCTGGGTGGAGTCCACCCTGGGCGCTTCCAGCAGCACCAGCACGGCGTGGGCGGGCACTTCGCCGACGCAGAACAGCGAGCCATCCTCGCCCAGCACCACCGGGATGCGCACCACCACGTTGTGGTTGGCGCGGATGATGCCGAACGGGAAGTGCACGCCGTACTGGTAGAAATTCTCGCGGGTGATCTCCACCCCGTATTGTTCCTTGACCAGCTCCTGGTACACCTCGAAAGACGGTCGCCAGTCAATCTGCACGATGCGGTTGCCTTCGGTGCTGGTGGCGGTGATGTTCTTGGGAGGAACGCAGTAGCCGTGCTCCAGAATCGCGCCGTGGTGGGGCTGCAACAGCATCACCAGTACAGCGTTCTGCACCAGCCGCTCGTTGTCGAACAGACAGGGCATGGGCTGGAAGGTCTCGCTGCCGACGTTCGCCCCGGCGTAATGCACCCGGTTGGCCAACTGGAGATAGAGTTCGTCGAGCAAAGTGGCGATGTTCGGCACCAGCGCGTCGAACAGCATGAACAGCGTGGCGCTCTTGTGCTCGCTGTTGAGCTGGGGGCGCACACCAGCGACGATCTCGACCGAAGCGCGCACTGCGCCGCCACGCCCTTCGCCCAGATTCTCGTGCAGAGCGAAATAGGGCATCTCATCGAAACGCACCAGCCACACCCCATCCCGCCGGAAGGCGCTGTCGGCAATGAGTTCGGGGAATACTCCGCCCACCAGCGGGATGCCGCGCTGGCGACACAACGACTGCAACAGGCCGACCGCGTCCTTGCGCGATTCCGGAAGCATGGCCAATAACCCAACAGACGGGTTCTGCTGCCGCCATTCACCCACCGACCGGGCCAATTCAGCCTCATCGATCACCGGAAAGAACTGCATCTGGGGGTTTTTCATCCTCGACTCCAGAAGTGTGAAGTTCGCGCATTATGCGGGCTCGAAGCCCGCGCAGCAAGCCATAAAACCGTGGCCGCCGAGTCCGGCGCAGCGCCCGCGCGCGCCGGGAATACCGTCCCGAACGGTTTTCTGGAAGATCGGCGTGCCCGAATCAGCGGCAACCGACTCCTACCAAGCCCTCGAACCGGCTATTGAACTGGAAAATCCTCACAATTCACTGGATTGCAGCCGAGATAGCGGTGTACGATGTCCATCCGTCAAACCACATCTAGGAGGCTGCCATGAAACTCACTCTTCCGCGCTTTGGATCGCAGGAGGTCTCGTTCTCTCAGGATTCCATCATCGAGTTCCCCAACGGCCTGCCCGGCTTCGAGAATTGCATCCGCTTCAAACTGCTGCATCTGGACAACGGTCAGGAGCCGCGCATCTTCTGGCTCCAGTCCATCGACGACCCCGATGTGGTGTTCTCCATCACCGACCCGGCTGAACTGCACTTGGCCTATAACATCAAGCTGAGCGACGCGGAAACCTCGGCGCTGGCCATGGATCAGAATGACGACATCTATCTGGCCGTGATGCTGACCCACCCGCTCGAAGAAAGCGGCGAAATCCAGCAGGACAAGATTTCGGCCCTGACGCGCGCGCCCATTGCCATCAACCTGACCAAGCGGCGCGCCATCCAGAAGTCCCTGCCCACCATCCAACCCGAACTGACCATCAGCGGTTGAACTTGCACCGCACCCAATAAAAAAGCCGGGGTAACCCGGCTTTTTTATTGACGTCTGACAGTTCGCTTATTCGTCAGCCACTTCCACGGCTTCGGTCACTTGTGGGCGATCCACCAGTTCGATCAGCGCCATCGGAGCGTTGTCGCCCTGACGGAACCCGAACTTCAAGGTGCGGGTATAGCCGCCGTTGCGGGCAGCGTAGCGCGGGCCGATCTCGTCGAACAGCTTGGTGACGATTTCGCGGTCACGCAGACGGGCGAAAGCCAGACGACGGTTCGACAGTGTCGGAGTCTTGCCCAGAGTAATCAGGGGCTCAACTACACGGCGCAGTTCCTTGGCCTTGGGCAGGGTGGTCTTGATCGCCTCGTGACGCAGCAGCGAAACGCTCATGTTGCGCAACATCGCCAGACGGTGGCTGCTGGTGCGGTTCAGTTTTCTCAATCCTAGACGGTGACGCATGATTTTCCTCTCTTACTTCTCGGCGGCGACAGGCCAGTTTTCCAGCTTCATGCCCAGCGACAGGCCATGCTCGGCCAGCACCTGCTTGATTTCGTTCAGCGACTTGCGCCCCAGATTCGGGGTGCGCAGCAAATCGGTCTCGGTGTACTGAATCAGATCACCGATGTAATGGATGCTCTGCGCCTTCAGGCAGTTGGAAGAACGCGGAGTCAACTCCAGATCGTCCACCGGACGCAGCAGCATCGGGTCAACCTTCGGCGCCTTGGGCTTCTCGACCGGAGCCGGAGTGCCTTCCAGGGCGGCGAAGACAGCAAATTGCTCGACCAGAATGCGGGCCGAATAGCGGATCGCCTCTTCCGGGTCGATGGCGCCATTGGTCTCAATGTCGATCACCAACTTATCCAAGTCGGTGCGCTGCTCGACGCGGGCGCTCTCGACGGCATAGCTGACGCGGCGCACCGGGCTGAACGATGCATCCAGCACGATGTGGCCCACCGAACGGGTTTCGCCGGGCACCTGACGGGAGATGGCGGAAACATAGCCACGCCCTTGCTCCACCTTGATCTCCATGTCCAGCTGGCCGCCTGCGGTCAGATGGGCGATGACGTGATCCGGGTTCAGCACTTCGGTGTCGGCATCAACCTGGATGTCGCCTGCCGTCACCACGCCCTGACCTTCCTTCTTCAGGTGCAGGGTGACTTCACGGGCAGCGCCATGCTGCTTCAGCACCACGCCCTTCAGATTCAGGATCAGGTCAACGACGTCTTCCTGCACGCCATCCAGCGTGGAATACTCGTGCAGCACATTGGCGATCTTCACCTCGGTCGGCGCCGAGCCGGGCATCGAGGAAAGCAGGATGCGACGCAGGGCATTGCCCAGCGTGTGTCCGTAACCACGCTCGAACGGCTCCATGACCACCTTGGCCTTGGTGGCCGAGATGTTCTGCACGTCAATGATGCGTGGCTTCAGAAATTCGTTATTTGCCATGTCCAGCTCCGCGTGGATTACTTGGAATACAACTCGACGACGAGGTGTTCGTTGATGGTGGCGGGCAGTTCAGAACGCTGCGGCTTGGCCTTGTAGGTACCCTTCATCGCCTTGGCGTCCACTTCGATCCACTCCGGGAAACCGCGCTGCTCGGCGGCCTCAACGGCGGCCTTGATGCGCAGTTGCGCACGGGCGCGCTCGGCCACTTCCACCACGTCACCCGGGCGAACCTGGAACGACGGGATGTTCACGCGCTTGCCGTTCACCAGGATGGAGTTGTGACGCACCACCTGACGTGCTTCGGCGCGGGAAGCGCCAAAGCCCATGCGGTAGGCGACGTTGTCCAAGCGGGATTCCAGGCGCTGCAGCAGGTTCTCACCGGTGATGCCACGCTGACGCTCAGCTTCGGCATAGGTCAGACGGAACTGCTTCTCCAGCACGCCGTAAATACGACGCACTTTCTGCTTCTCACGCAACTGACCGGCGTAGTCGGACACACGCTGGTTCTTCTTCTGACCGTGCTGACCCGGAGCGTATGCACGACGCTCGACGGAACACTTGTCGGTAAAGCACTTGTCGCCCTTCAGGAACAGCTTCTCGCCTTCACGGCGGCACTGACGGCACTTTGCATCAAGATTTCTAGCCAAGATCTATACTCCTACGAAAATTAGATACGGCGCTTCTTGGGCGGACGGCAGCCGTTATGCGGAACCGGGGTGATGTCGGAGATGCTGGTGATCTTGAAACCGACAGCATTCAGCGCACGCACGGCAGACTCACGACCGGGGCCGGGGCCCTTGATGCGCACTTCCAGGTTCTTGACGCCGAATTCCTGAGCGGCCTTGCCCGCCGCCTCGGCAGCGATCTGCGCAGCGAACGGGGTGCTCTTGCGGGAACCCTTGAAGCCCTGACCACCGCTGGTCGACCAAGACAGGGCGTTGCCCTGACGGTCGGTGATGGTCACGATAGTGTTGTTGAAGGAAGCGTGAACGTGCGCGATGCCTTCGGCAACGTTCTTCTTGACTTTCTTGCGCACGCGAGTGCTGCTGGTCTTAGCCATGTCTCTATCCTCTTAACGAATTACTTCTTGGCGCCGGCGATAGCCTTGCGCGGCCCCTTGCGGGTGCGGGCGTTGGTACGGGTGCGCTGGCCACGGCAAGGCAGGCCGCGACGATGACGCAGACCGCGATAGCAGCCCAGATCCATCAGGCGCTTGATGTTCATGGTCACTTCACGACGCAGGTCGCCTTCGACCGTGAACTTGCCGACTTCTTCGCGCAGCTTGTCCATCTCGGCATCGGTCAGATCCTTGATCTTGGTGGATTCAGCAATACCCGCTGCGGCGCAAATGCCCTTGGCGCGTGTGTCGCCGATACCGAAGATCGCAGTCAAGGCGATGACGGTGTGTTGATGATTCGGAATGTTTACCCCTGCAATACGTGCCATGCAGCTACCCTATCACTTATAAAGTCTAAAATTAACCTGCCAGTCCAGATTGTCGCCAATCAGCCCTGACGTTGCTTGTGGCGCGGATCGGTGCAGATCACGCGCACGATACGATTGCGCCGGATAACCTTGCAGTTGCGGCAAATCTTTTTAACCGATGCTTGCACTCTCATGATGCTCTCCTTAATACCAAACTTACTTGGAACGGAAGGTAATCCGCGCCTTGCTCAAATCGTAGGGCGTCAACTCCACCATCACCTTGTCGCCCGGCAGGATGCGGATGTAGTGCATGCGCATCTTGCCCGAAATATGTCCCAGCACTATGTGCCCGTTTTCCAGTTTGACGCGGAAGGAGGCGTTCGGTAACGCTTCCACCACTTCACCCTGCATCTGAATTACGTCCTCTTTCGCCATCAGTGTGTCAACCCGCCCTTGAAGTTAGCCTTCTTCAGCAGGCTTTCATACTGGTGCGTCATCAAATAAGACTGTACTTGCGCCATGAAGTCCATGGTCACCACCACCAGGATCAGCAGCGAGGTGCCGCCGAAGTAGAACGGTACATTCCACTTCACCACCAGAAATTCCGGCAGCAGACACACCAAGGTGATGTACACCGCACCGACCAGAGTCAGACGCAGCATGATCTTCTCGATGTACTTGGCGGTCTGCTCACCTGGACGGATGCCCGGCAGGAAAGCGCCACTCTTCTTCAGGTTGTCCGCCGTCTCCTTGGGGCTGAACACCAGCGCCGTATAGAAGAAGCAGAAGAAGATGATCGCCGCCGCATACAACAACACATAAATCGGCTGACCAGGTGACAACTTCTCGCTGATGTCGCGCAACCACACCGTATTCGAACCGCTACCAAACCAGCCTGCCAGCGTCGCCGGGAACAGGATGATGGACGATGCGAAGATCGGCGGAATCACCCCAGCCATGTTCAACTTCAACGGCAAGTGCGAAGCCTGGCCGCCATACACCTTGTTGCCCACCTGACGCTTGGCATAGTTCACCAACACCTTGCGCTGACCGCGCTCTACGAACACCACCAAGGCCGTGACCGCCAGTGCGCCGATCAACAGGAACAGCACCAGCGGGATGGAGAACGCACCCGTACGCGCCAGTTCCAGCGTACTGCCAATGGCATGCGGCAAACCTGCCGCGATACCCGCGAAGATAATCAGCGAGATGCCGTTGCCCAGACCGCGCTCGGTGATCTGTTCACCCAGCCACATCAGGAACATCGTCCCGGTCACCAGCGTCACCACGGTGGTCAGCACAAACATCATGCCCGGATTGATTACCAAGCCCGGCTGCGCCTGCAATGCCGCCGAGATGCCGAACGACTGGAACAACGCCAGAGCCAAAGTACCGTAACGGGTGTACTGGGTGATCTTGCGACGACCCGATTCACCTTCCTTCTTCAACTGCTCCAGATGCGGCACGGCCAGCGTAGCCAGCTGCATGATGATCGACGCCGAAATATACGGCATGATCCCCAAGGCAAAGATCGAGAACCTCGACAGAGCACCACCCGAGAACATGTTGAACATGCCCAAAATGCCGCTCTTCTGCTGCTTGAATAGATCCGCCAATACGTTCGGGTCAATGCCCGGCACCGGAATGTAGGAACCAATGCGGAATACAACCAGTGCGCCCAGCAGGAACCACAGCCTATTGCTGAGGTCGCCGTACTTGTTGGGGCTCTTGATCGCTGCGCTCACGGACATCCTTACTCGCCGATGCTGCCGCCAGCCGCTTCGATGGCAGCGCGTGCACCCTTGGTTGCCGCCAGACCTTGCAGCTTCACCGCACGGGTCAACTCACCACACAGGATCACCTTGGCACCCAGAGCAGTCGCCGGGATCACGCCCGCCTGCTTCAGCGCCAACACATCGATGGTGTCGACGGGCAGGGCTTGCAGATCGGACAGGCGCACCTCGGCGGTGTTGCCCGCTGTCAGCGAAACGAAACCACGCTTCGGCAGACGACGCTGCAGCGGCATCTGACCGCCTTCAAAACCGACTTTGTGGAAGCCGCCGGAACGGGACTTCTGACCCTTGTGACCGCGACCAGCAGTCTTGCCCAGACCAGAGCCGATGCCGCGACCGACGCGACGCTTGGCATGCTTGGCACCATCGCCAGGCTTGATGTTGTTCAATTCCATGTTAGGCCTCGCACTTCACCAGGTAATACACTTTGTTGATCATGCCGCGCACTGCCGGAGTGTCTTCCACTTCCACAGTATGATGCATGCGACGCAGCCCCAAGCCACGCACACAGTCACGGTGGGACTGCTTGGTGCCGATCGGGCTCTTGACCAGAGTCACTTTCAGTTTCTTGGTATCAGCCATGATTACCCCTGAATTTCTTCAACGCTCTTGCCGCGCTTGGCTGCAACTTCAGCCGGCGAGTTGAGCTGCATCAGGCCGTTCAGCGTAGCGCGAACGACGTTGTACGGATTACTGGAACCGATGCACTTGGCCAGCACGTTGTGCACGCCAACCGCCTCGAACACAGCACGCATCGCACCACCGGCAATAATACCGGTACCTTCGGAGGCAGGCTGCATGAACACCTTGGCGGCGCCATGACGACCGACCACGGCATGATGCAGGGTGCCGTTCTTCAGGTTGACCTTGGTCATCTTACGACGGGATTCGTCCATCGCCTTCTGCACGGCCACCGGCACTTCCTTGGACTTGCCCTTACCCATGCCGATACGACCATCGCCATCACCCACTACGGTCAGTGCGGCGAAGCCCATGATACGGCCACCCTTCACCACCTTGGTCACGCGATTGACGTGGATCATCTTTTCGATGAAATCGTCGGCGCGCTCTTCCTGCTGCACTTTAGCTTGCGGTTTAGCCATCATTCACCTCTTAGAACTGCAGACCGTTCTCGCGCGCGGCATCTGCCAGCGCCTTGACTCGGCCATGGTATTTGAAACCGGAACGGTCGAAAGCGACCTGGGTCACCCCGGCAGCCTTGGCCTTTTCGGCGATGAGTTTGCCGACCACCGCCGCCGCAGCTGCGTTGCCGCCATTCGCCACATCCTTGCGCACGGCGACTTCCAAAGTGGAAGCGGATGCTAGGATCTGACCACCACAAGCGGAGATCACTTGTGCATAGATGTGCTGATTGGTGCGATGAATCGCCAGACGCACGGCCTTTTGTTCAGCGATGCGAGCACGGGTTTTGCGTGATCTGCGCTGACGAGCTTCGTTCTTGTTCAACATGTCCGCCTCAATTATTTCTTCTTGGTTTCTTTCAGGATCACCACTTCATCGGCATAGCGCACACCCTTGCCCTTGTAGGGCTCGGGTTCGCGGAAAGCACGAATCTCGGCGGCCACCTGACCTACACGCTGCTTGTCAGCGCCAGTCAGGACGATTTCGGTTTGTGTCGGCGTCGCCACCTTCACACCAGCCGGCATCTTGTAGGCCACCGGGTGGGAGAAACCGAGCGTCAGATTCAGGGTGTCACCTGCGGCTTGGGCACGATATCCCACGCCCACCAAGGTCAGCTTGCGCTCAAATCCCTTGGTGACGCCGACAACCATGTTGGCCAGCAGCGCACGGATGGTGCCGGACATGGCGTTGGCCTGACGCGACTCACTGGTGGCTTTGCACAAAAGCGCATCGCCTTCACGCACCACGGAGACATCGCCATTGAGCGCCTGGCTCAATGTGCCTTGCGGCCCCTTGACAGTAATTTGTTCAGCACCGATGGCGACTTCCACGCCGGCCGGCACCACAACTGGATTTTTGGCTACTCTAGACATGCTTCACTCCATTACGCGACGATGCACAGCACTTCGCCGCCGATACCATTGGCGCGCGCCTTGCGATCAGTCATCAGCCCCTTGGAGGTGGAAACGATGGCGATACCCAGACCGTTCATCACCTTGGGAATGTCAGCACTGCCCTTGTAGATACGCAGGCCGGGACGGCTCACACGCTGGATGGTCTCGATGACCGGACGCCCCGCGTAGTACTTCAGCGCCATTTCCATGGTGGACTTGCCGCCTTCAGCAGCATTCACCTTGAAGTCCTCGATGTAACCTTCGTCCTTCAATACTTGTGCAATCGCAGCCTTCAGCTTGGAAGAAGGCAGCGCAACAGTAGCCTTTTCTGCCATCTGCGCATTGCGGATACGCGTCAGCATATCGGCGATCGGATCACTCATGCTCATAATTTGCTCCTACCAGCTTACCAGCTTGCCTTGACAACGCCCGGGATCTCGCCACGCATTGCATACTCGCGCAGCTTGATACGACCCAGACCAAATTTCCTGAAGGTTCCACGAGGACGACCGGTCAGTGCGCAACGGTTGCGCAGACGGGACGGGCTCGAATTACGGGGCAGCGCCTGCAGCTTCAGACGGGCTGCGTGACGCTCTTCATCGCTCAACTTGACATTGTCGATGATCGCCATCAGCTCGGCGCGCTTGGCAGCGAACTTCTTGACGGTGTCGCGGCGTTTCTGCTCGCGGTTGATCAAAGCTAACTTAGCCATCTCGTTCCTCAGTTCTTGAAGGGGAATTTGAACGCGGCCAACAGGGCGCGCGCTTCTTCATCAGACTTGGCGGTGGTGGTGATAGTGATATTCATCCCACGCAGCGCATCGATCTTGTCGTACTCGATTTCCGGAAAAATGATCTGCTCTTTGACGCCCATGTTGTAGTTGCCACGACCATCAAAAGACTTGCCGGAAATACCACGGAAGTCGCGAATACGCGGAATGGCGATGGTAATCAGACGATCCAGGAATTCGTACATGCGATCCTTGCGCAGCGTCACCTTGCAGCCCACCGGGTAGCCTTCACGAATCTTGAAGCCCGCAATGGACTTCTTCGCCTTGGTCACCACCGGCTTTTGACCTGCGATCTTCTGCATGTCGCCAACGGCATTTTCCATCACCTTCTTGTCGGCCACCGCTTCGCCCACACCCATATTCAAGGTGATCTTCTCGATGCGCGGCACTTCCATCACGGACTTGTAACCAAACTTCTTCATCAAGTCAGGCGTAACGGTGTCCTTGTAGAAATCATAAAAACGAGCCATGTTTCCCTACCCCTCAAGCATCAATCTGTTCGCCACTGGACTTGAACACGCGCACCTTGCGACCGTCCTCCAGCACCTTGACACCAACACGATCCGCCTTCTTAGCCACCCCATTGAAAATGGCGACATTGGAAACATGAATCGGCTTCTCGATCTCAACGATCCCGCCGGAAACACCCTTCACCGGATTCGGTTTCTGATGCTTCTTGACCTTGTTGATCCCACCAACCACGACATAGTCGCCCAGCACGCGCTGTACGCTGCCACGACTACCCTTGTCTTTGCCGGCAATGACGATCACATCGTCGTTCTTTCTAATCTTTTGCATGATTTATCCTTGCAATGACCGGTTACAGAACTTCCGGTGCCAGCGAAACGATCTTCATGAACTTTTCGGTACGCAATTCACGCGTCACAGGCCCAAAGATACGAGTTCCAATCGGCTCCAGTTTGTTGTTCAGCAACACCGCAGCATTGCCATCAAACTTGACCAGCGAGCCATCGGAGCGACGCACACCCTTGGCCGTACGGACGACCACGGCGTTGTACACATCGCCCTTCTTCACGCGACCGCGTGGAGCCGCATCCTTGATGCTGACCTTGATCACATCGCCAATGGAGGCGTAACGACGCTTGGAACCGCCCAGCACCTTGATGCACATGACGGAACGCGCACCGGTGTTGTCGGCCACATCCAATACAGACTGCATTTGTATCATTATCAATCTCCAACTTTATCCGCTCAGGAGCGGCCAGTTTTGGAACCCGTTCGGGTCAGACCGCCGCTTTTGAGCGGCGATTTACGAAGCCGCGCATTCTATTCAAACTTGCACGATTGCACAAGCAGAATTTTGATAAATTACGCAGCCTCTGCTCTTTCAACCAACTTGGTCACGCGCCAGGACTTGGTCTTGGCCAGCGGACGGCATTCCTCGATCACCACCACATCGCCCTGGCGATACTCATTGTTCTCGTCGTGAGCGTGGTATTTCTTGGAAACGCTGATGATCTTGCCCAGCAATGGATGCTTGACCTTGCGTTCGATCAGAACGGTCACGGTCTTGTCCATCTTGTCGCTGGTCACAGTGCCGGTCAGCGTACGCTTCAGATTCGTCGTAGACATTACTTCGCACCCTTCTCAGTCAAAACGGTTTTCGCACGAGCGATGTCGCGGCGCACCTTGCGCAGCTGGCTGGTGTTGCTCAGCTGCTGGGTGGCCTTCTGCATACGCAGACCGAACTGGGCCTTGGTCAGGGACAGCACTTCCTGATTCAGCTCTTCTGCGGACTTTGCTCTCAGTTCACTTGCCTTCATGTTAAGCCCCTACTTGACGGACCACGAACGTGGTCGGAATCGGCAGCTTGGCGGAAGCCAGACGGAACGCTTCACGCGCCAGTTCTTCAGCCACACCATCCATTTCGTACAACATTTTGCCCGGCTGGATTTCGGCGACGTAGTACTCAGGACTACCCTTACCGTTACCCATACGCACTTCAGCCGGCTTCTCGGAAATCGGCTTGTCCGGGAACACTCGGATCCAGATGCGACCGCCACGCTTGATGTGACGGGTCATCGCACGACGCGCCGCCTCGATCTGACGCGCGGTCAGACGACCACGACCGACGGCCTTCAGGCCGAACTCGCCGAAACTGACATTATTGCCGCGAGTCGCCAGACCGGTGTTACGGCCCTTCTGCTCCTTGCGGTACTTCCTTCTAGCTGGCTGTAGCATGTTTAGCTCCCGACTTTCTTACTTTCTTTTCCGGCTCGGCGGCAGGCGCTGCCACCTCTTCCAGGCCAGTGTGCTCGCCCTTGAACACCCACACCTTGACACCGATGATGCCGTAGGTGGTCTTGGCTTCGGAGAAGCCGTAGTCGATGTCTGCACGCAGCGTATGCAGCGGCACGCGACCTTCGCGATACCACTCGGTGCGGGCGATCTCAATGCCGTTCAGGCGACCCGAGCTCATGATCTTGATACCTTGGGCACCCAGACGCATGGCATTCTGCATCGCACGCTTCATGGCGCGACGGAACATAATGCGCTTTTCCAACTGGGAGGTGATGCTGTCGGCGATCAGTTGCGCGTCCACTTCCGGCTTGCGCACTTCTTCGATGTTCAGCGCCACATCCGGCAGCCCCATGCGTTTCTTCAGCTCGTTGCGCAGCGCACCGATATCCTCACCCTTCTTGCCAATCACCACACCCGGACGAGCCGTGTAGATGGTGACCTTGGCGTTCTTGGCCGGTCGCTCAATGATCACTTTGGAAATACCGGCGTTGGCCAGCTTCTTCTTCAGGTAGTCACGAACTTCGATGTCCTTGTGCAACTGCTCGGCAAAGTGCTTGGTGTTGGCAAACCACTTGGACGACCAGTCCTTGCGCACGCTCAACCGGAAACCGGTTGGATGAATTTTCTGTCCCATAATCTATCCTCAGTTCCCGACGGTGATCGTGATGTGGCAGGTCTGCTTCTCAATGCGGTTGCCACGACCCTTGGCTCGGGGCGACATACGCTTGAGGGACATGGCCTTGTCCACATAAATGGTGGAAACCTTCAGTTCGTCAATGTCGGCGCCATCATTGTGCTCGGCATTCGCGATTGCGGATTCCAGCGCCTTCTTGATGATGACTGCACCCTTCTTCGGGCTGAAGGCGAGGATGTTCAGCGCCTGAGCCACCGGCAGACCGCGGATCTGGTCAGCGACCAGACGGCCCTTCTGTGCGGACAGGCGAACACCTTTGACTTGTGCTGTTGTGTTCATCATGCCTCCTTATCGTTTCGCCTTCTTGTCGGCGGCGTGACCCTTGAACGTACGGGTCAGCGAAAACTCGCCGAGCTTGTGACCGACCATATTTTCGGAGATATACACCGGAACATGGGTCTTGCCGTTGTGAATCGCAATCGTCAGGCCGACGAAGTCAGGCAGCACGGTGGAACGACGCGACCAGGTCTTGACCGGGCGCTTGTCGTTGGTCGCGCGTACCGTCTCGACTTTCTTCAACAGGTGAGCGTCAACAAACGGGCCTTTTTTAATGGAACGTGCCATGTTTATTTACCCCTTATTTCTGAAAGCGACGGCGCACGATCATCACGTCGGTGCGCTTGTTGTTACGAGTGCGGAAGCCCTTGGAAGGCACACCCCACGGGCTGACCGGGTTACGGCCAGCGGCGGTCTTGCCTTCACCACCACCGTGCGGGTGATCCACCGGGTTCATCGCCACACCGCGAACGGTCGGGCGGATGCCGCGCCAACGCTTCGCACCGGCCTTGCCGATGGAACGCAGCGAGTGCTCGCCGTTGCCAACTTCACCGATGGTGGCGCGACAGTCCACATGTACGCGGCGAATTTCGCCAGAGCGCAGACGCAGCTGAGCGTACGCCCCTTCGCGGGCCAGCAGTTGCACGGAAGCACCGGCAGAACGCGCCAACTGCGCCCCCTTGCCCGGCAACATCTCGATGCAATGTATGGTGGAACCGACCGGAATATTGCGCAGTGGCAGCGCATTGCCCGCCTTGATCGGCGCTTCGGAACCACTCACCAGAGTCGCACCAACCGCCACACCCTTGGGGGCGATGATGTAAGCGCGCTCGCCGTCGGCGTAGCACAGCAGAGCCAGATGGGCGCTGCGGTTCGGATCGTATTCCAGACGCTCGACCTTGGCCGGGATGCCATCCTTGTTGCGACGGAAGTCGACGATACGGTAATGCTGCTTGTGACCACCTCCCATGTGACGGGTGGTGATGTGACCGTTGTGGTTGCGACCGGCGGTCTTGGACTTCTTCTCCACCAGCGCAGCGACGGGACGCCCCTTGTGCAGGTCGGGATTGACCACACGCAGAACGGCGCGCTGACCGGGAGATGTTGGTTTTTGCTTGATCAGTGCCATGATAGTTACCCTTGCTCACCTACGGCGAAGTTGATCTCCTGACCAGGAGTCAGGCACACATAGGCCTTCTTCCAGTCATTGCGACGACCCATAAAGCGGCCAAAGCGCTTTTGCTTGCCCTTCACGTTGCTGATCTGCACGCTATCCACAGTCACCTTGAACAACAGCTCAACAGCCGCCTTCACTTCAGGCTTGGTGGCATCGGAGGCCACGCGAAAGATCACTTGCTCATTTTTTTCAGCCACATAGGTCGCCTTTTCGGAGATCTGCGGCGCCAGCAGCACCTTCATCAGGCGCTCTTCGTTGAATTTTTGGGTGCTCATGCGAACATCTCCTCAATCTTGGCCACGGCTGCACGAGTCACCAGCACGCTGGGGAAACGAACCAGACTGACCGGATCGGCCTGATGAGCCTCGACTACCAGCACGTTCGGCAGGTTGCGCGAGGACAGATACAGGTTTTCATCCAGGCTATCGGTAATGATCAACACGCGATCCAGACCCATAGCCTTGACCTTATCGGCCAGCAGCTTGGTCTTGGGAGCATCAACGCTCAGGCTATCGATCACGCTCAGACGACCATCGCTGACCAGCTTGGACAGAATGGAAGCCAGACCGGCGCGATACATCTTGCGATTGACCTTGTGGGTGTAATTCTCTTCACCGGTATTCGGGAAAATCTTGCCACCCCCACGCCACAGCGGGCTGGAAGCCATACCGGCGCGCGCGCGGCCAGTACCCTTCTGGGCGAACGGCTTCTTGGTAGACTTGGCGATCTCGCTGCGACCCTTTTGCTTGCTGTTCGCAGCACGGGCATTTGCCTGATACGCAGTCACCACCTGGTGAACCAGCGCCTCATTGTATTCACGACCGAACAGCTCGTCGGAAGCATTCATGCTTGCCGCTGCCTGACCGCTCTCGTTAATGACCTTCAGTTCCATCATGCACCTGCCTTTACTGCCGGATGCACGACCACGTCGCCACCCTTGGCGCCGGGAACCGCGCCCATCACCAGCAACAGCTGGCGCTCGGCGTCAATACGGACGATTTCAAGATTTTGCACGGTGCGTTGCACATCACCCAGATGACCGGTCATGCGCTTGCCCGGGAACACGCGACCCGGATCCTGCGCCATACCGATGGAACCCGGCACGTTGTGCGACTTGGAGTTACCGTGAGTAGCGCGACCAGAAGCAAAGTTATAACGCTTGATGGTGCCAGCGTAACCCTTACCGATGGTGGTGCCGGTCACATCGACCTTCTGCCCTACCTGGAAGATACCCACGCCAACATTCTCACCCACCTTCATGGCGGCGAGCTGATCGGCGCCAACAGTGAATTCCTTGAGAACACTACCCGCTTCGACACCCGCTTTGGCGAAATGACCAGACGCCGCCTTGGTCACACGACCGGGACGACGCTCGCCAAAAGCCACCTGCACGGCACTGTAGCCGTCGGTTTCAGCGGATTTGATCTGGGTAACACGATTGTTGGACACGTCCAGCACAGTCACCGGCAACGAGGAACCGTCTTCGGTGAAAATGCGGGTCATGCCAATCTTGCGACCGACAAGTCCTAGGCTCATTTTCTTTCCTTATTAAATTTAAGGGGCTGACTGCAATTGGCCAGCCGATCCATACTACAAACTACAATTACTGCAACTTGATTTCCACGTCCACACCAGCAGGCAGATCCAGCTTCATCAGGGCATCGACCGTCTTATCCGTCGGATCAACGATGTCCATCAGACGCAGATGGGTGCGAATCTCGAATTGGTCACGCGAAGTCTTGTTCACATGCGGCGAGCGCAGCACATCGAAACGCTCGATGCGAGTGGGCAGAGGAACCGGCCCCTTCACCACAGCGCCAGTGCGCTTGGCGGTGTCAACGATCTGCAAGGCGGACTGATCGATCAAACGATAGTCGAATGCCTTCAGGCGAATGCGAATTTTCTGGCTTGCCATAATTTTCTCTTGCTATTTGGCGGCCATGCCGCCGAGTTAAAGAACGAAAGCGCGGCAGTATACACTGCCGCGCCATTTTTTCAAGTAATTCTTACTCGATGATCTTCGCGACCACGCCGGCGCCGACGGTGCGACCACCTTCGCGGATCGCGAAGCGCAGACCTTCTTCCATCGCGATCGGGGCGATCAGACCCACGGTGATCGAGACGTTGTCGCCG
>Ga0233425_10002999_pt1 | contig 31812 bp, 22 predicted proteins | sample Watercolumn_Towu_2_FD_181712 | JGI IMG/M metagenome (GOLD analysis project Ga0233425, IMG submission 181712) | Freshwater microbial communities from Lake Towuti, South Sulawesi, Indonesia - Watercolumn_Towuti2014_140_MG | ecosystem: Environmental > Aquatic > Freshwater > Lake | place... | reverse complement strand
CAGTCACACTCCAACATGAAAAATCTCTTAAAGCTGCGTTTAGAATCGCAGCAACATATCAGCAAGAACAAAGGCACCGTGAGGCAAGAGATGCATACAGACAATTCTTAAAACTTCCTCAACTTCACGACGCACGATATAGCCATGCAGAAGCGTGGTATAGAATAGCACAAACATACGAGAAGGATCGCAGATTTCCTGAAGCACGAGAATGGTACAGAAAAATACTCGCACTCACACCAGAGCAAAAAAACGCAAGAGATGGTTTATATCGATGTAGGAAATGACCACACTTTATTCAATTGAGGTAAAACATGGAAGAAGGCCTTGTGTCTGTATTGGAAGATGGAACGTTCGAAAAGAAAAGAGTGCTCATGTTAGCACACCAGTTTGGAACAGGTGGAGGAATTGCAACACATGGTCGTCTTACAAAAGAGGCACTCGCTCGCGTTGGTTTTGATCTTGACGTTCTTGTAAAACCATACTGGCCGTTTAAAACACCAAGTGAACTTCATACAGATGACAACGTCGTAACTATTCCATTTGATGATGTTCCATCTGCTCTTCGGGCGAGAGAATATGATGTTGTTCATGTCAGCAGCCTTCCTTTTACTGTACAATATGGTTTTCATTCATTGGATGCCCTTGGCTTAACAAGATTTCCTATCATTTACACTGCACATTCTAGTATGGTTCAGGAGATGGATCGGATGGGAATAGATACTCCTGATTATCAGCGCTCGCTTGCTGCACAACTTGAATTGCTCGCCAATGCTGATAGAGTTATTGTTCCAAGCAGAGCACTTGGAACTGCTCTTGAGACTCCAGATATCTCTGATAAAATAAGAGTCGTTCCTAATCCAGTCTCACTTCCTAGGTTTAGCCAAGAAAGAGTTGATGCTATTGTTCGGTGGATTAGAGGACATTTTGCACCAGATGGAGAAGAACTTCTTGTTTATTCAGGAAGAATTTCTCAAGAAAAGGGAGTTTATGCCCTAGCTCATGCTTATAACCATCTTAAAAAACGTAGAAAAAATCTTCGTTTGTTATATGTTGGTACAGGAGTAGAAACACCACTTACTCATGTTCGTCACATTCTTCAAGCAGATAGAAATGGCTGTATTAAAGACGGTAATGGAAGACCTTACAATCCAATTACAGGCTGGAAGGATGGTGAAAACCTTATTGCATATTACGTTGCAGCTGATGCAGTTATTCTTCCAAGTAAACTTGAGTCTTTTGGGTTAAGTGCTGCTGAAGCACTTCTTATGAGAAAACCTCTTATTGTTAGTAACATTGACGGGCTGCATGAGTATTTTGTTGCACCAGGTTTTGCCTATGGGATTTCTGACCCTGATGATATTCTTTCCATTATTTCTGCAGTTAACACTTGTTTTGATCAAAAAGGAACAAATGAACAAAAAGCAATGATTGATCGTGCAGTTGCACATCTTACAGGGGATTTCAACTTAGATAGATATGCCCTTCGAACATTAGGTGTTTATGCAGAATCTGCTACTGCATCAGCTCACCGAAGGAGATATTGTAGTGTACGAGCTTCTCGCGGAACAGGCACACTTGAGTCTCTTCTTAGAGAAGATCCAACAAATGCTGCCATTCTTTATCAACTTGCAAAGTCGTATCTTTCAAATGATGATTTAGAAAAAGCGCTAGAAACATTAGAAAGAGCAAAAACAGGGAAATTTAAAACTCTTTATGGTGTAGAAATACAAGATGTTTATGTATTACTCGCGTCTGTTTTATATCAACAAAAAAAATTTAATCATCTTTGTAATTTATTTAAAGAAGCAGAAACGGTCACGAGTAGAGCCGGAATAGAAAAATACAAACAAGAAGTTATTAGAGATTGGGCCATACTTGGACAGAATGCAAGAAAGGAAAGGAACTATAAGCTTGCTGAAGAATATTTTAATTTTATTCTTAGAATTGATCCAAATAATGGAAATGCACATCATAGGCTTGCACAAATATATGGAAAAACAGGATGTGAGGCAGATGTACGGAGAGAATATGAGATGGCATTTGCAGTTCGAGCTCCTATGGTTCCAGAAGAGTTTATGAGCGGTTTTGAAGGAGAAGCTCATATTAGTGGCCCTATTGTTAGAGGATATGATAATGAAGTAACAGTTCATAAATTTTTTACTCCTCGTATTTTATACACTTCAAAAGATAAAAGAAGAGCCATAGGAGGCTTTGTCGTTAAGAGAAATATTAGTGGAGAAAATGGCCTCCCATTAGCAAGGGCTGAACACTCTGCTTTAGAACGTTTTGCCCAACATCCCGCATTTCAGGACGAGTTTAAAACACCAATTCCTCTCGCTTATGATGGTGCAGGAACTATAGTCATGGAGTTTGTCCAAGGAAGAAACGTTGTTGATATTGTGAAAGAATCACCAGATCTGTTTATTGAATATATGGAGAAAATCGCGCGTTTTGCAAGTAGACTTCCTACTCTTGGTCAAACAAGCGCAACAGCGCATACTCTTGACGAGGTTTTTGGATATTCTCGATTGGTTAAACAGCTCCTTCAACGAGAACCACGCTATACAGGATCTCCACATTATCAGCGTCTTAAAACACACATAGAACGGGGAAAAGCCGCACCAGTGGGTGATACATTTTATTTTGTTCATGGAGACCATAGCCCTCTTGTCCATTATGACACAGGAAGGGAACTTTATTGCATTGATTTTAACGCATCACGATATGAACTCCCAAGCCTTGATGTTGCCTTTATTATTTCAAATGCATACTTTCATTGGAATAGCTTTGTTTCAGACTCGGACTTCAGGAAAGGACTCAAAACATTTTTAGAGACATATACAAGAGACATGACTGTTGATCAACGAGCTCTCTTCTCTCGACAATTACCCTTTTTCCTTGCCGGTGTTGAAGCACAAAAGTTAGGTCACTTTGGACCTGCTCGCATTGAACATAATGTTAGAGAAGTATATGGAATCCAATTACCTTAAATCACTTACAAGTGGTAATTTAGGCGAAACATTTAAATATTACCTCGTTTCCACTACTAAGTAATTACATAAATAACACTCATAGCAATGACAAGGTGAACAAAAAATGGCATTTACACGAGCAGGAAATCGCGACGCATTTTTAGAAAGATCTGGTTATTTAGATATTGAAGATTTACAACGCGCTATTGAAAGTGGTGGGCTCCTTCGACGCTATGATTTAGATACACCTCAAAACAGAACTCGTTATCATAGAGTACCTCCTCTTGTTGGAGGAGCAAGCTTAGCGCCAAATACTTCTGCTGATCCTACTCTTGATCATCTTGCTGTGACACCGCTTGATCCGGCAACAGCAACATCACCAGGTTATAATCTTGGTGCAATGCTCTTACAATATGTTCCATTGAGAGATTGTTTCTACCATCAAGACAAACAACGAGAAGTTGCAAAAGGACTTGATGATCTTTACAAAGAATTACAACGTGTACAAAATAATGTTGCTGCTCCACATCCAACAAATCCAGGATTGGTTGTTACAACAAAACGCAAACTTACTGCTGCTGAAGCTGGAAAAATTATTGGCCAACGTCGCTATCATGCATCACGAGCAACACTCGAACAACTTGCTGTTGATCTCGGTTATGTAGGAGAAGTTGATGTTGAATCTCCTGTTCCAGTGCCTTATGGATCTACAGCACCTACTCCTCTTGCAATACCAGGAGCACCTGCATACAGAACACCAACACTAGACGCTATTCGCGCAGCATACCAACAACCACTCTCATTAACAAACGCAGTGCAACGAATTCCAGAAGGAGTTCTTGCAGTCATTCGTGATACTGCATTAATCTCAGGAGCAATCGCTGGATCAGGACTTACTGCTGGCGCAGCTATTGCATATGGATGCGCAAAAGGCGGACAAATTGTCGCAGGACTTGCTGCTTCAGGAATTTCACACCTTGCACGACGTGGTGCATCTGATTATATTACTTCAGAAGATGGCTTGCAAAACTTTGCACAATTCACTGGAAAAGTTGGGGGATTAGCTGCATATAGTGCAACTGCTTCTCTCGCAACAGCAACATTGGCTGTTGGTTGGGTCACAGGAACATTAGCGGGAAGCGCTGTTACTCGATATGTTGCAAACAGAAAACGACAACATGCTCGTGATCTTCAAAGACAATTGGAAGTTGACCTTCAAAATGTAAGCACACCTGGAGCAATGAACCCTGCTCCTGCAGCTGTTAATCCAGCACGTGTTGCAGAAATCCAAGCATATGTCCTATCAGCTGAACGATATGAAGCAGCATCTGCTGCATGTGATATTGCATCACTCTTAGGATCTGTTGGAGGGTCGCTCTATGCAGCATTTGGTGGATCAGGAATAACAATACCTGGTGGAACCACAACATCTGATGCACCAATAATTGACATGACATCACTCAAATCAGAACAACATGGTTTGTCTTTCAAATCAGGAGATACCATGAAATACACTGTTGATGTTGATGACAAGCCAGACTTTGGCGATGCAATTAAAGATGTTCGCGTTGCTATTAACAGACCAGACGGATCAGTTGTTACAGAACACTTATATGTCAATGGCTGGGATGATAAAATCAGTGCATTCTTTGGTGATTCACACACAACAGATAAAGGTTCCTTTGATGCAAATACAAAAGGTTGGTATAAAATGACATTCACTGCAAGTGATACCCAAGGACATACTACTGAAAAAGTATATGGATTTACTATTACAGAAGATGGAGCAACACCTGTAACACAACTTCCACCAGCACCTAGCCAAAGTCCAGCACCACACAGTGGAGGATCAGGCAATGGGACAAGCCCAATCCCTGGAACAACTGATTACGCTGAAAATGGTTGGGACATTAGAAGAACGTATGATGATCATGGACACTTAGATAAACACTGTGATCCATCAAGTTACAAAGGCGGCGCAGCACATGAAAGTAGTGATGCATTTACATTTAATAACAAATCTGGACATGTGAACCTTGATATTGCAGACTGTGATAAACATCATGTTAAAACAGATGCACATGGCATTCACCCAGATGGAAAACATGATTACAGAATAGCATTTGAAGGATACAAATTAGAACATGGAAAGGTGGTACTTGCTGATGAACTCCTTTTTCAGATAGACCAAAATGGAAATTACAAACTTCCAGATAGTCTTGACTTAACACAATATAGTGGTTATCAAGTTGGTTTAGTTGATGTTCTACATGAAGGAAATAATAAACTCTGTTTGGAATTTATTGCATCAACAAGTGTTGATAATAATCCAAACGATAGTGTCTGTGGGTATCTTGTTGAACCAGAAGAGGCATGTCATGTTAGCAGTGCTCATGGAAGTACAGGACACAGTGGATTACAGATTACACCACCACACTATGAACCAAGCCACTTTGTTTGTGAACCTGGAGACTTCAAATTCCATTTCAACGGATTAACACACTATCCATCTATCGGCGATGAAGCACACTTCATGGCACGCGGTATGGGTGGCGGGATGTTATACACTCTTGAAACACCAGGATCATACAATCTTTATCATGTAGGACCTGGCGCAATTTGCGTTGACAACAATATTTTGTTGCCTCACGAAATGTCTTGGTTGCGACTTGATGGTGTTGATCTTGCAACAGGAACACGCGATACTTTCGGCTTTGGAAGTATGCAACACTCTGTGAGCGCAGTTGCTCCGCATACAGACATTACAATTGATAGTCCAATCATACCACGACCAGTTCCTGGCATCGGTGGCGATGTCAATGATTTTGGATACAATCCATTCCCTGGACTTGAACTTGATGCATCAGCAGAAGTTCCACGACCTGTTCCAACAATGGGTGATGGTGTCCATGACTTTGGTGCGCAACCATTTGAAGGATTTACACCTGATGCACCAGCAGACGTTTCACGACCTGTTCCATCAATAGGTGGTGATGTGAATGACTTTGGTGCACAACCGTTTGAAGGCCTGGATCTTTCCGCAAATACACCATCCATTCATGAAGGAATCTTGTACGTTGACAACGAAGCAATTCAAGCATTCCTGAGAAGCCAGTATGAAGATATTGAGTACAAAAACGTAGCATGAGGTAGAACACAATGATGACAGCATATAGACGAGCAACAGGATTAGGAATCGCAGCACTTTTTGCAGCACAGACTGCACAGGCAACGCCACAAGCATATACTGGTACAACACAAACACGATACGTTCCAGTTCCTATACAGCAAGCACCAGCAGTTGAAGGACTTGTTGATCTTTATGTCAGTGCAGCTGTTGCAGTCAAGCCAACAGAAGGAGCACGTGCAAAATATAATGCACAAGGACCTGCTACAGGACTAAATAGATTTGAATATAGAGTAGATATTGAAGCAACACAGCGAGTAGAACGAGAAGTACAAGAAGGAACAGAAAAAGTGAAGCGAACTGTTACTGAATATGCTCCTGTGACTGGCTACCAACTTCGTGTCTGGGCAACACCAGCAAATCGAGACAGTTTAAATGATCCACGAGATGATATTTTATTGCAGAACATGAATCTTCCTATGAAACCGTATGATTATCTTGAAGGAACAGAAGTTCATGCAATGGATAATGACAAAGGACTGATTAGCTTATTCCCACATGACGGTAAATATGTTATCTACACAGAAGGATATGTTGAAGTTCTTGGAAAAAATGGAAAACAAAAAGTACCAATCAGAGGACTTGAAAGTGGCCCAAGCTACGATGTTTTTGAAGTTGTCGGAACAAAAGGATTACCATTCCAATACCCAAGCGACGATGTTAAAGCATGGGTTGAGGGAGACCTTGTCTTTACAAAAGGAGGCATTTGGCATCCACGATGGAATCATCTTGTTTACCCTCTTCAAAATATTATGCAATATGAAGCAGGAAACCATGTTGGCAGTGATTTTGCAATTTTGGGAACAGGAATAAGCCCAGATTGTGAAGAAAGAGATCCTTGCGCAACACCTGTAGAAACTGGCTGCCCTGATGGTGATTGTAAACCATTCCTCATGGAAAAATTTTACATTGTTGGCGCTGATACTGTTCAAGAAGGAAACAGAACAATTGTTGTTCCAAACGCAACATCTACAGAAAGAACTGAGATTCAAGCAGGACAACATCTTGTTGCACGATATCGAGCAGAGGATCACAATATCAGAACACATGAAGTTAAGGCAAGTGTTGTTCAACGTGCAGATGGAACTATTGCATTAGAAGAACGCGTTGTTCCTGGTCTTGGAAATATTGGTGGTGTTGCAATTTCAGTTCACGGAGACATGTTTGCCATTGAACGAGTCCTTTACGGCCTTGTTGCTGAAGATGGAAACAACGACGGTAAAATTGGACCAGATGAATGGAAATGCATTCCTCTTGCACACGACGCAACATATGTTGAATTTGTTCCACGAGGACATGAAGCTGAAGCATTCGCACTCGGCGCAGCAACTGGATTGGTCCTCGGTTACTTCCTCCCACCAATCACAATTCCAACACCAGGTGGTAATGGCGGCGGATCAGATACAGATGTCACTGGCGATGGGTTTGGTAATCGCAATGATGAAAACCTTGTAAAGAGAATTATGCAAAATTGATGATTTAAGAGAATTTTGTAAAAATCACTTTTTGAAATTTCAGAGGGTGATTTTTTGAAAATTCTCTAGAATAAATTATTATTTTTTATTTCATTATTTCTTTCAATTTTTCTATGCTCTTTATGTCAAGATCATATTTCTTTTCCATAAAAACTCCTTTGAAGCTGTCAACAAATTCTTTTTTCTCCAATAATGAAAGCAATGCCGTAATATGCTGACGCACTTGCTCTTTATTTCCACGCCAAAGCATTTCATCAATGACAGCAATATCCAACGCTTTACTCACCGCAACAATGTCTCTATAATCTGTCGGTCTTCCAGAATGCAATTTTAACACAACCAACATTTCTCGCGAAGGGACAAAACACTCTACTTCCTTCTCTCGACCAATAATTTTCTTCTTCGTTCCATGCTTCATTAATTCTTCAAAACTGAATGAAGCATCTGTTGCTCTTGAACCAATTCCATCTATAAGAAGGTCAATACTCACAGAAAGCTTTTGTTTGTTTTCATAACGAATAAACTCAGAAGCATAGACATGCTCTAAAACTTTTGCTGTTGTCTTTACAAATTTTTTCTTTTCCAAGACAGCAACACATTTCTCAAGCTCTTTTCTTGGAAGAACAATATCAGCATCTACAGAGAAACGATGCTTATATGCGCTCACTGCATAGCCACCAACAACAATAAACGAAATATTATTCTCAACAAATCCCTCCAACACTTCAAAAATAGTATTTTCCCTCTCAATAAACCGCTCAAACATTTGTGACAACCTCTTTATATTTTACTGCTTCGTTCCCATACATTTCTCCAATAATCTCCAACGCAGGCTCAAAATGATAATAATTCTTTTTCATAAATGCGATTGTTTCATCTAACACGTCAACAGGAATGTTCTCTGATTGCACAGAAACAATAGAATCCACATACTCCACATCATAGAATATTCCTTTTGTTTTGTTTATTGCTAAACCGCATTTCTTGCAATATTCTTCAAAAACCTTTTTGTCTTTTTTTACAACTTTGACAAATACAGGATAATAGTCCCTATAGCGCCCAATATTATAAGCCCCTTTTGTCCACACAAAAACAGCGTCTGTTGCAGTAAAACAATATGAAATCCCAAATAATCCTATTGCCTCATAGTAAAATTCCACGCTATCTCTGGACATTTCCTTCACTCCTCTCATCATTTTTTGATACAATTGATTTGTATCCTGCCTTTGAATCTTCATTTTTTCTGCTTTAAACACTCCTTTTTTCATTAACGCATGAACCCACTTATATGTCCAGCCGTAACTTAACGAGATTCTGTTTGCAAGCGCATGAATTGAGTCTGTTTTACGCACTGCAATAAGAATGCGATAGACGTATGGATTATACAATTCTAAGCCCATGATTATCATTATAGTGATAACTCTTATATAAACTTTTTGCTTAATTTCCAGCTTCCTCACCTTAAAGTGATGACAAGTAGAAACATTTATAAACAAGTAATCATTACCATGCAGTAAATACATGTCACCGGACTAGAACAACAAGAAGTCCCGACGACAGTGATGACAAGAAATAACTGGTCATAGAAATGATCCAAAATAACAACTACAAAGGTGGAACGACAATGTACAAAAAACTAACACTTTATTTCACATTATTTTTAGTCTGCTTGACTTCTGTTTTCGCAAGCAACACCCTTGAACTTCATTATTATGATGAAGATGGCAATGATGTTGATAATGTTGAAGTATCGCTTTTTGAATGTACGAACAGTTCCTGTAGTGCCATTGACAGTAGCAGGGTAGATTATGATGATACTGGCTCAAGCAATGATGCAACATTGACTATTCCTTCCCAGAGCTCAGAAACATATTTTGTTGCATACGCTTTTGCAGAAGAGAGCGATAGTTATCTTCCACATTCCACTACATTTTCTCTTGATGGTAATGGTCACAGTGCTGACTGGGACGTTACTCTTTCAAAAAAAGATATCTGCCGATCCACTATCCAATCATTCAGTGTGACCAACAGTGTTGCACCTAACGAACCTATTTACGTTGATGTTGAAGCTGCTCTTGAAGCAGACACCTACAGCGCATTCCAATACTCAGACACAGACGTTTATGCATATGGCGACGGAAGCTCCACATATGGGGATTGGTTTACAGCAGAAACACTTGTTGAATTAACTATTGTCAAAGAAATAACATTTCCTGGACTTTTTGGTGGAGACGGAGTAACAGTTATTATTCCTGTCTACAGCGATTCTGAAACAGTATACATTCAAGCAGAAGACAGTGAAAATGTTGCGTTTAGCTATACACCAACAACTCAAGGAACATATCTTGCAACTGTCACTACAACAGTTCCAGACGCACAATGTGCAAGTACAGAAGAACAATCCAGCTCAGAAGAATTTGATGTTGTTTCAGAAGAAGATGTTGAATACTGTTACACCCTTATTGATAACCTTGCTGTGCAAGAAATCGAAGATGGCAGCGTCAGTGAACTTCAAGTAGGAGAAACGTACACTGTTACCTTTGACAAATTATCTAACGAAGTAGACAGTGACGGAAATCTTATTCCAACAGACACTGCATTAGATGTTACTGTTTATGATGATACTGGTGCAGTTACGTACACATTCAGCGCAGTTTCTGGCAATGCTGATACTGATTATGCTGAATACTCTTTTTCCTGGACACCTATTATGGAAGGAGACAATACTATTGAAGTCTATGGTATTGCAGACAATTGTCCATACAGCGAAAATAATGCTGAAACAGAAACATTAACCATTTATGTTGCTGGCGAAGATGGCACATTATACCCACCTGTTGCAGATGCTGATGGAAGTCTGCTTCTTGGATTTATTTTCAGTGATACAGCAACATACGATGTTGATTTTGATGGAAGCAACAGCTATGATACAAACCCAGACGGTAGTGGCTATATTGTCAGTTATGACTGGGACTTTGGAGACGGAACAACTGATACAGGCGTTGCTCCAACACACACATTTACAGGAACAGGACCATTTACTGTCACATTAACAGTAACAGACAATGATGGATTAACTGATACTGATACACTTACTGTGAGAAGATTTGATATTGGATTGCCTGACTTTGATTTTGATCCACGCGCAGATTGTGGCGGCCCATACAGCGCAACACTCGGAGATAGTATCACATTCGATGGTACTGGATATGAGTTTGGTGGTGGTGCAGTCACATTCGCATGGGACTTTGGAGATGGAAGCACATCCACAGAAGAAGACCCTACATATACGTACAGCGCAGAAGGTGTGTACACTGTAACACTTACAGTTACAGATGATGAAGGAGATACAGATAGCTGTACAACTACTGCAACAATAACTGCAGTGACAGTAAATGAAGCACCAGAAGTTGATTGCAGTGTATTACCAACAACTGGAACAGTTGATGAAATTGTAACATTTGACGTTGATGCAACTGATAGTGATGGCACAATTGTCCAATATGATTGGGACTTTGGAGACGGAAGCACTGACAGCACAACAACTGACAGCACGACATATACATACACAAGTGCAGATACATACACAGTAACTGTCCAAGTGACAGATGATGCTGGTGAAACTGCACAATGTACCCAAGATATTACAATCAGCGAAGAAGCAGAAAATCAAGCACCAACAGCTGATTGCAGCGCACTTCCAACAAGCGCAGAAGTACTTGAAAATGTTTATTTTGATGGCACAGCAAGTACTGATAGCGATGGAACTATTGACTATTATGCATGGGACTTTGGATACCTTGATCCCTCTGGAAACTCCATGGGTGTCGGTGGTCCAACGCTCTCAGAAACAGTCTTTGGATATGGTGAAGCAGGAACATACACTGTGACACTCACTGTTACTGATAATGACGGAGCAACAGACAGTTGTACTCAAGATATTGTCATCAGTGAAGCAGAAGAACCTGCTGTCATGACAGTAGAAATTATTGCTGATCCAACAAGTGGCATTGCGCCACTTCCTGTCAGTTTTAGCGCAGATGTAGAGAATGGTGTTGAACCATTTACCTATGCATGGGACTTTGGCGACGGAAGCACATCCACTGATGCAGCACCAGTATATACATATACTGTTGACGGAACATACACTGTTACTTTAGTTGTCACAGACGCTGATGGACAGACAGCAACAGATACAGAAGTAATTACTGTTGATGCAGATCTTCCAGCAATCGCAGTTGCAAGTGCAAATCCTACAAGCGGAGAACCAACACTCTGGGTTCAGTTTTCCTCAGCAGGAAGCTCTGGTAATGAACCATTATCTTATTCCTGGTCATTCAGTGACGGAGGAAGCTCCACTTCAGCAAACCCTAGCCACTATTATCATAGTGAAGGAACATACACTGCAACATTAACTGTGACTGATGCAGATGGCGATACAGACAGCGACACAGTTACTATCACTGTCAGTGATGAATTAGAAAATATCGCAAGCAGACATTATTATGTTGATGGTATTGCATTAAGCAATGATGGCAGAGTCCGAGCAGGAGATGACCTTGAATTATGGGTTGGCGCTGAAAACATTGCTGACATTGATAAGAGTGCAGTGACATTTAACGCTATTATCCAAGAACTCGGCATCTACGAAACAAGCGGAGAATTTGACTTAGATGCTGGAGAATCTGAAATGAAGGTACTCAGTATTTCCATTCCAGAAGACACAGAACCTGGCACATACTATGTCCGCGTGACTATCAGCGATGATGACGTAAGACGTGTCATTTATCGTGACATAATTGTTACTGAATAAAACAGCAATTACCGTACTTCAAGAGAGTGAAGGAAAGTAACCACTGCTGTGTACTCATATCACCGAAACATTTAAATAGGAGTAGGTAATACATGGCAATAAAGAGTGCTTTATCTCTATTACACTCACAAAAGAATAGAGGAAATTGGGGGTAGAAAAAATGAAAGGAAAAGCAATGTTTGCGTCATTGATGCTTTTGCTTGTTGCAATTTTTGCAATGGCTAGTGTTAATGCACAAATCGTAATTGATGAAGTTGAATTCGACGATGACGAAATCAGCCCATCAAGCAGCACAGAAATCCGAAATTTCGAAAGAAATCAGGAGGTTGAAGTAAAAGTACACTTCACGATGGAAGACAACGGTGATAGCGTTGCTGACAGCGATGAAGAAGTAGAAGTTGAAGTAGAATTGACCGGATACGATGGAGATCGTGTACGTGACACAGAATATGTTGACGAAGTCAAAGAAGGAGAATCATATGTTGAGCGATTGACATTATCATTCCCTTGGGACATGGATCAAGATTATTACACATTGCGTGTGTACATCTGCCCACGATCAGGCGACTGTATTGAAGAAACATACGAACTTGATGTTGAAGCAGAAGAACATGGCTTTGTTATCAAAGACGTTGACTTTTCACCTGGCTTGACTGTTGAAGCAGGACGAGCATTGTTGACTACAGTTCGTATAGAAAACATCGGTGATGAAGAGGACAATGACGGCGTTAAAGTAAAAGTAAGCATTCCAGAACTTGGATTAAGCGCTTCTGACTACCTCGATGAAGTAGACGAAGATGACTCTGTTTCAAGTGAAGAACTTTACATCAGAATTCCAAGCGACACTTCTGCTGGAACATACGACGTTAAAGTAAGTGTTACTTACGATGACGGCGATGAAACTGTTAGTGAAGAATACACATTGACAGTTACAGCAACTGAAGAAGAAGTAGCAGCTGAAGAACCTGCTGTTGAATCAAAGACTGTTATTACTGTTGGTCCAGAAGCTCAAGACATGACAGCTGGACAAGGCGGAGCAGTATACCCAATTACATTAACAAATGCAGCTGGCGAAGCTAAGACATACGTTATCAGCGTATCTGGCTACAACAGCTGGGGATCTGTACGACTTGACCCAAGCAACGTTGTTGTTTTAGAAGAAGGACAAACACAAACTGTTTACCTCTTTGTTTCTGCAAATGAAGACGCAAGCGGAAGCCAAACTTTCGCAGTAACAGTAAGTGCAGGAAGCGAAGCATTGAAACAAATGCTTTTAACAGCAAATGTTGAACCTGCAGCTACTGAAGAAGTCTCTGAAGAAGCAAGCAGCTGGGACAGTGTGAAAAAAGGTCTTGAAGTAGGATTAATCGTATTGGTTATCTTACTTGTTATCCTTGGACTTATCATTGTTGTTAACAAATTGAGAAGCCAAGATGATGACGAAGAAGACGAAAAAAGTAAAACGTACTACTAAGTGCGTTCCGCTTTTCCTTTCGTTTTTCCTCCTTTTTTCTTTTATTTTTTCTTTACATTTTCTTTTACACATTATTTTTCGTAGCATTTATAAGGAGAATCTGCCTCCCTAGCTCTCGACGAGTATTAGTAGTATTTAGGGGGATAGAGATGACAGGGATCAGACAGCGAAGACTCTTTTTCAGCACAATTCTTACATGTATATTTTTCCTTTTCAGCATTGTCCCATTTTCCTTTGCTGAAAATGTAGAGATAACATATACAGGAGCAGCAGTGGCACAGTTTTATGCACTATCTGCTGTTTCTGACTTTACTGCATGCGGTGCTGAACTTACCACTGATAGCATTCTTATTCGAAACCAAGGAACTATTCCTGATACATATAGTATTATGCTTGCGAGCGATGACCCATCTGTTCTTGATTGGATCAGCATCAGTCAAAACAGCATTTCTTTAGAAGCAGGAAACCAGCAAGAAGTACTCGCATACATCTCTCCCCCTGGAGGCGTTTCTGGGACATATACATATACAATAACAGTTACTTCTTCTTATGACGGCACTGAAACATTTGAGAAAACAGTTACTATTGAAAGCTGCCCTAATGTTGCATTAAGCGCATATAGCACCTCCCAAGAGACATGCCCATGCAGTGTTGGGGTTTATATGTTTGAACTCAGCAATACAGGAAGAAGCACAGAAACATATTCTCTCTGGCTTGAAGATATTGATCCAGACTACTATGACCTTTCTGAATACACTGTTACTCTTGGTGCTGGTGAACGAAAAGCAATTTATGCATATGTCCGCATGGCCTGCTTTGTCTATGGAGACTTTTCATTTACCTTGCTTGCAGAAACAAAGGAGAGTGGGTACACTGCAGAGATCCCTCTTGCATTACATGTCCAGCAAGCATGCTATAATTATGATATTGCATTTGGAGAAGCATTATTGTTCTCTGCAGACGAACCCCTTGATGTCACATTTACTCCAAAAGAAGACACAACATATACACTTTGCCAGGAAAATCCTGCTGTGATTCCAGTTTCTCTTATACATTCCAGTGAAATTATGAATGAATATGCCTTTATTATTGAAGATAGTGAACCGTGGATTGTTCCTGGAGAACCATATATACGACTGACGCAGAACAGAGAACACATCACCAACCTTGTGGTTAATACAGCAGCAGCTGATGAGGGATCTTATTCATTCGCACTGAAAGTTGAAACCCTTCGCGGTGATCTTGAAACAGTTGTTCCGTTTACTGTTGAAGTTCAGGATTGCACTGTTGAAGAAGGATATCCACCATGGCTCAAATATACACTTGGCGGTCTTCTCGCAGCTGTGCTTCTTGCAATTCTTCTTGTTGCATACTTCCTCTTTTCCAAAAAAAATGGAAAAGGCACAAAAGGAAAATTAAGAGAACATCGATTCAGTGCATGGTGTAAAAAACACAAACACTGGCTTATGGTTTTATTACCTCTCTTGCTTCTCTTTATTCTTCTTGCAGCACTTGCATATCCTGTTGTTAAGGAAAAATATGCAGAACGACTTGCATCTGGAGCTGCTCCTGCATCTGAAGCAGCATCGACTGTTCCAACGCTGTTTTACAACTGGGCAACTGCTTTAATTCTCCTCTGCTTATTATTGCTTCTTCCATTGCTTGCCTGGTATTTCCACTTCAGAAAAAAGAACGCCTGGCAGAAATGCAAACCATTCCTCAAATGGCTTTGGATTATTTTTTTGCTGCTCTTGCTCTTAAGTGGACTTACTGCTGGAATGTACTTCCTTTATCAAAATTATAAAGAAGATGCACAAAAATATTTGACAGAACAAAATACCACTGAACAACCAGAAGAACTTGAAGAACAGCTTGCTGCTATTCAAGAACAAATAGCAGAAAAAGAAAAAGAGATAGATGCACTCCAAGAAGAAGTTTTGCGTCTTGGTGAAGAAGCTGCACAACAAGAAGGATCTGTTGATGAAGAAAAGATAACTGCACTTCTTGAAACTATCAAACAGCTTGAAGAAGAGCTTATTGCCCTTTACGAAAAAGAAGCAACTGTTGAAGATCACGTTACTGACCTTCAAAAACAAATTGATGCTCTTGAAGAGCAAATTGACGCACTCCAAAAAATGATTGCAGAACTTTCTGCACAGAAAGCTGCAGAAGATGCTGAACAGGCTATTGCGGATCTTGAAGAGGAATTGAATGATCTTGAAGAACAAAAGGAGACTCTTGATGAGGAACTTGTTGATATTCTTCCTGTGGAAATTCCAGAGATTCCAGATGGCTCTTTTGAAACCATCCTTGCATTTGACGTGAGTCTCAGCGGGCAGATTGTCAAGAATGGACAATCCCGCTTTGAACGAGGCATTGAAGCTGCAAAAAATTATATTCATGAAAAAGGACGATACAGTGTTATGATTGTTGGTAAAAACGCAATCATTGTTCAACGTGATGTTTCCAGTACACGCGCACTTCGCACTATTCTCAATCTTCGCCCACTAGACACACAATCTAACCTCGGCAATGCACTTTATGACGCTGCACAAGAACTCCAAGGCCAGGGAAGAATTGTTCTTATCAGTGATCTTCTTACCACAGACGGCGCAGATATCTATGCAATTCATGATGAACTTGAAGAGCAAGGCATTGATGTTATCTTCATTAATGTTGCGCAGACAGCTCGTGAAGTAACACAACGAGAAGAGACAGAAGAAGTAGATGAGACAAATGAAGAAGAAACACAAGAATCTCCTGTCTTTGCTGTTGAAACCCAAACAACAGAAAACTTTGTTATCGAGATTCCCAAAAATGCAGATCGCAGCATTGACTTAAACGATTATTTTAGCGATGAAGACAATGATGTACTCCTCTATACTGCTGAAGCAGGAGAGCATCTTACAGCGTTAGTTCAAGAAAATATTGCCCTTCTTACTCCTGAAAAAGATTGGATAGGAGAGACAACTATTGTTTTCCATGCTGATGATGGAAAAGGAGCAAGTGTCACTAGCCCAGCGCTTCGTGTTACTGTTTTTGAACCAGAAAGTACGGTTTCTGAAACAACAGAAGAAGTGACAACAACAAACGCAGAGCCTTCTGAAGAAACACAAAAAGAAGAAAAGACAGAAACGTATGTTCCTTGGATTATTTTAGGGACAATTATCTTCTTAATTTTATTTTCTCTTATTATGGGTGCATTTGCGAAAAGGTTTCATCAAGAACCTCCTCTAAATGAAGAAGAAAAAAATAATGATGAGAAAAAATAGTACGTAAGGAGTTACCTTTTTATAGAGGTTCACTCTTCTTTTGATTCTGTGGGGACATAGTTTAACCTGGCTAGAACAGCCGCCTCCAGAGCGGCCAATCGGGGTTCAAATCCTCGTGTCCCCATTTTACTCTTTTCTTTTTGGTGCTTTCTTAGGGAGGATTTGAACACACACAAAAATTCTTGTGAATTTTTGGTGCCACGCTCACTCCGTTCGGGGTACTAAAAAATGAGGCATTTTTTGTACCACGCTCACTCCGTTCGGTGGAATCCTCGTGTCCCCATTTTATTTTGAAATAAAGAAAATGAAACGCTACTTCTTATTCGGAACTACTGGTTTATACTGTGGATATTGCTGATACTGTGCTGGACGCTGCGGCATAGACACTGCTGACTTCACTTGTGCAGCAGGCGCAGCTGCCTTTGGCTTTATGCCTAATTTACTTTTGAACTTTTCCCAATATGGCAATAATTTATCTTTATACTTATGGACGAGAATAATCGCAATAATCAGCAAAATAAGGAATATGCCTAGACCAATGTAAAGCCAATTTGTTTTTGGCTCTTCAACGACAGGCGGTTGTGTTGTAGGACATGCTTCACACGGCCCTCCACAATCAACACCTCGCTCTCCTTGATTTTTAATATCATCATCACAAGATGCTTCTGGTGCAACATACACGTCTTCCTCTTCAGGAGCAACATACGTACATCTCTGCCGTGTATCACTTTGATTTCCTTCAGCAGTACAATCCCCTATATAGAAACAGGTTCGCGTCTGGAACCCATTAGATTGGCATTCACTCCAACTCGTGCATTTCCATGCATGTGTACAGTCCTCATCATCGCCTGAATCGCTTGATGAACTACTGGATGATTTCCTTCCACCACCACTTCCTGAATCATCGTCGTCGTCATCGTCATCATCATCGTCATCATCATCCTCATCATCATCTGAATCGCTTGATGAACTACTTGAGGATGAGCTATCATCAGAAGAATCTGATGAACTTGAATCAGATGCTGTTTCTACATCACTCGTTGCAGGATCATCTTCAAAATCTAGTTTCGTCACACCGCCTACTTGAAACGTATATGTCGTTACTTCTGTTCCATCAAGAGAAAAAGTAAGCGTGTCTCCTTCTGTTGCACCATCCAAATCATCTGAGAGTGCATCAACAAAAAAAATAGGATCATATCCATAATAACCATCACTATCAACAGAAGTCGTATATTCTAAATCACCATCTGTTACTGTTATTGTACTTCCAGATCCTGCATATCCATAGAACTGATGGCCTACTTCAGGATATGCGAGAGCGCACAGGCTAAGAAGAATGACAGAAAAAATACAGTTTAAAAAAAAAACTGTTTGCCTCATGGTTCTATTACTCCATCAGTCGTCACATAGACCCAATATGCATGGGTTGGAATGAGATTGTAACTATGCGTTAGATCTATTTTCTCAAGGTCTCCTTGCGTGGTACTAAATATCCATAATGATGCATAGCTTCCGTCAATATTCCAAAAGTAATCGACCAACGGTTCTTCGTTATCCGAAGCAACACCAATAAGGTTCCAACCTTCCTGAACATCGATCGATGTTGGAGCACGTGTTGATGTTTCTGCTTCTATTACCGCATCCAGTGTTTCTTCAAGATCTGATAATTCAAGCGTATAATCACTATTCATGACAAAGATATATGCTCTGCCACCTTGGATATCCTCCAAATCGCTTGGAATACTTGTATCACTATGCCAGACCAGCCAAGACCCATCTGTGTATGTATAAATCGAGTCAACAGAAGCAAGGAATTCACTGCTAAAGATATCTTCAACAGCATCATCAAGCAGGACAAGCGGGAAGGAAACATAATTCCAACCTTCCTTGAATTCGATTGCAGTGACATCATCTTCACATGTTGCTGAACAGCATGTATAATCACCATCAAGCCAATATCCATCACACATTTCTGCATCATCACAGAGATCTCCCCCGAGATCATCACACATTGTTTCTGTTGTTGTCTCAGTAGTTCTCCCTTCACAATCACTTGGACACATGGTGTCTTCACCTGTTTCACAAATTTCATTGCCACAAATAGCAACATTAATAGGAATTGGACATCCTCCAAGAAGGAGAAGAATTGCGATACTTAGTGATAAAAGCAATACTTTTTTAATCATACATGTCTGTTTGGGTAGGAGAAATATATAAAGCTTACTAAAGGGATACCATGATTATTAAAAACATTTCTCAAAAGACCATTCTTTCCTCTGATGCACGCGTATGCTCATCACTCTGGCAGAAAGCCCGTGGCCTCATGTTCTCTCCACAAAAGGATCTTGTATTTGTTAGTGCTCGTGAACAGAAAATACCGCTGCACATGTTTTTTGTGTTCTATCCTATTGATGTTCTCTATCTCAATAAAGAAAAAAAAGTTGTTGAGTGTAAAGAGAATTTTCTTCCATTTACCTTTTATAACCCTCAGCATAAGGCACACTATGTGGTTGAACTCGCTGTAGGCACAATTAAAAAAACAAAAACCACTGTTACTGATTCTCTTGTATTTCTGTAGTTTCTCCTTTTGTGACTGTTGCATTTATCACTTCTCCTGTTTCATCCACTGTTTCTACAATAACTGTCTTTTCTGTAGTAACTTCTTTTGTTGTCGGAACAGTCGGTGTCCAGTCTGTTACTTCAAAGAATAGAATTACTATTATGAAAATCGCAATGATAAGGGTGAATGTGCGCATCAATGGAAGCGTTTCTTTATAGTATTTATTTGTTTTGGAATTAGCGACTATAACTCCACAACTACTTCCTGATTTTTTTCATTAATCTGCTTCACTACTTTATGGCCTTTAATCGCTTTTTTCATCTCATCCCAGGATTTTATCTTCCTCGCATCTTGCAACTGCTTGAAAATATCATCTAACAATTGATAATGCGTATATATCTTTTCTCCAAGCTCTTGGTTTTTCATATACTCTTCTCGACACTGCACTATTTGCTTTTCCTGACTTTTGATCATTGTCTTTAATTTATCTACAATGGTTGCTTTCTTTGCTTGAGTCACTGGATGACTCCTTTCTTGCACTGTTGGAAGCAACAGCAAGTCTAACCCTCGTGTAAATGATTCAACTTCTTCGCCTTGTTCCTTATTCTTTCTCAACGCACATGGAAAAACATCGGTAATTTGGTCATTTTGTTTTATGATGATTGCTGCTCCTGAACATATATCATTGACAAGATCTTTAAACGCATTGTACAGTTGTGCTGCTGCTTTTTTTGTTGGTTTTTTTGTCTCTTTCGGTATTTCTGCACGAAGACACACCTCTTCTGCATAAATCCCCCCTAATCCAAAGTCCAGTGCAAGCGTGGTGACCACTGAGTCTTTTTCGCTCATCTCCATTGCTTTCTGGAAATCTTTTTCTCCCATCTTCAGTACATTATGCTCCTGCTGTGGAAGATGATAGGTTTCTTTTGGCCGTATTTTTCTCTCTGACCATTCCTGGACTTCTAATGGAGAAAGAATTATATTTTGTTCATTGGTAAGAATCATATTTCCTTTGCTGAAAAGTTCAAAGTAGATGAAGTACGTGATTGGAACAAAGTCTTCTTTCGTGATGTCACGGGCTTCTACAGTAAATTTTAGAATTCTCTCTGTTCCTATTTGTTCTATATCTTTTATTCTCGCATTTTTGAGATATTTTCTGAGATAAAGGCAATAACCATCTGGCTTTTGCGGGGTCTCTGGCTTTATTGATGCAAGAAAAATAAAGGAAGGAAGGATTATTCTGAGGAGCTGTTTTCCTTTTGCATAAATTTCAAAAAGAAGCTCTTTTTTTGTTCCCTCTGCCCTGTCAAAATCCACATAAACTTGATTTATTTTTCCATTTATGAGGAGTTCTTTTAATTCTTTCGTTACTCTCACAAGCTCCAACGAGGTAAGTTGTGTCTTCATGCTTTGTTTTGCTCCAAACAATTATATATGTGTTTTGATAAAAATCCTTCATGAGTGAGTGAAAGGAACGAATCTGAGGATTTTTATGGAACAACTCATACAAATTCAAACAAAACCAACACAAAAACCAGATTGGATTAGAGTAAAGTTGCCAACACAAAAACAATACTTTGCGTTGAAGAATCTTTTGAGAAAATCAAAGCTTCACACTGTCTGCGAAGAAGCTGCATGCCCTAATATTTATGAATGCTTTTCCCGCGGTGTTGCGACGTTCATGATTATGGGCGATATCTGCACACGATATTGCCATTATTGCCATGTTAAGACTGGAAAACCGGTTGCCCTTGATCCTGCTGAACCTGAACATCTTGCTTCTGCGATTAACGCACTTGGATTACACTATGTTGTTATCACTTGCGTGACTCGCGATGATTTGCCTGATGGTGGCGCTGCACATTTTGTTGCATGCATTGATGCTATTCGTGAGAAAAATGCTTCTTGCAAAATTGAAGTTTTAACTTCTGACTTTTCTTATAATGATGATGCACTTGCTCTTGTTGTTGCTGCACAGCCTGATGTGTTCAGCCATAACATTGAAGCACCTCGACGCGTGTATAGAATGGTGCGTAAAAAAGGAAAATATGAAGAGAGTTTGCGATTGTTGTTGAAAATTAAAGAAATCAATCCTTCACAACAAACCAAAAGTGGATTTATGCTTGGTCTTGGTGAGAATGAGGATGAAATTATTGAAGTCATGGGAGATTTGCGAATGGTGGGCTGCGATTTTTTAACCATTGGACAATATTTACAGCCGACACTAAAGCATGCTCCTGTTGAAAAATTTTATCATCCTTCGGAATTTTCTCGGTTTGCTGTTCTTGGAAAAGAGATGGGATTTTTGCATGTGGAAGCAGGGCCGCTGGTGAGGAGTAGTTATAGGGCAGATAGATTGAAGGAGTTTGTTTGACACTACCTCGTAACACTTTTTCGAAAGATATATAAGCACTTCTTGCCAGAAAACCCCTTGTGGCAAAGCTCTATCATCGCATTATGCGACGAGTCAAGCACATCAGCAAAAAAGGGGTGCATGTGGGAAAAAAAGTTCTCCGTAGATCTTTTTCTAACAAAAATTCTCCTCTCCATAAATCCGGAAAAGAATTTTTGAAGAAAAAGGGTAAAATGACAAGAAAAAAGACTCTTTCAAAGATATCTAAAGATACAAAAAGTGCAGCAAGGCGATTATACGGCAATGGAAAAAAAGCAAAGAATAATTTCTTGATTTCTCAAGAACAATTTTCAATCACCCCTCTGCAAATTTTACGAGAAGATGGAACAACTGCAACGAAGTTCACCTTACTCTCTCCTGATCAGATTAAAGAAGTGTATCGCTTTATGATTTTGAGCAGAGCATTTGATGATGCTGCACTCAAACTTCAACGACAAGGAAGATTGGGAACCTATGCATCTGTACGTGGACAAGAAGCGAGCCAAGTCGGCAGCGCATTTGCACTACAAAAAGAGGACTGGCTTGTTCCAACATTTCGCGAAAATGCAAGCTGTATCACCCGTGGCATGCCAATGAAATGCCTGTTCCAATATTGGGGAGGCGATGAACGGGGCCATGCGTACACAGAATCCATGACCACACTTCCTATTTCGATACCTATCAGCACTCAATTGCTTCATGGTGTTGGCATTGCAATGGCAATTCAATTCAAAGGAGAAAAAAACGCAGTGCTTGCACATATGGGTGATGGTGGCACAAGTGAAGGAGATTTTCACGAAGCATTAAACTTTGCTGGTGTCTTCAAAGCGCCGATTGTTTTTCTCTGCCAAAATAATCAATGGGCAATTTCTGTGCCAAGAAAAAAACAAACTGCATCGATGACTATTGCTCAAAAGGCAATTGCATATGGCTTTTCTGGAATACAAGTTGATGGTAATGATTTGTTTGCGGTTTATAATGCACTCTCTCTTGCTCTTGCAAAAGCGCGTGCTGGTGAAGGACCAACATTGATTGAATGTGTGACATATAGAATTAGTGATCACACAACTGCAGATGATGCAAAACGTTACCGAAATCCGGAAGAAGTAGATGCCTGGACAAAAAAAGATCCCATTGATAGAATAAAAAATTATATGCTCAAACAAAAAATGTGGGATACAAAAAAAGAAGAACTTTTGCAACAGCAAGTCGCTGCATTGGTCAGCGCACATGTTAAAGCATACGAGGATGAACCTGCGGCTGATCCAAAAGAAATGTTTACCTATACTTTCGCAACTATGACACCACAATTACAAGAACAATATCAATCACTTGTTGATGTAACTGGCAGAAAAAAGGATCCAAACATCATTGAAAAAGTCGAAGGAGGATTTCCATGACAGTTATGACACTTCTCGAAGCAATTCGCTCTACACTTGATTATGAGTTAGCTAGAGATCCAACTGTTCTTATCTTTGGCGAAGATGTTGGCTATAATGGCGGTGTTTTTCGCGCAACAGAAGGCTTGCAAAAAAAATATGGAGAAAAAAGAGTATTTGATACGCCACTCGCTGAATCTGCAATTGTTGGCATTTCTATTGGCATGGCGATCAAAGGATTAAAACCAGTTGGAGAAATTCAATTTGATGGATTTACTTATCCTGCCTTTGATCAACTGATTAGCCACGCATCACGAATGCGAACACGATCTCGAGGAAAATTTACGTGCCCTCTTGTTGTTCGTGCACCATACGCCGGTGGGGTGCATGCACCTGAGCACCATAGTGAAAGCCCTGAAGTTTTTTACGCGCATACTCCTGGATTGAAAGTTGTTGTGCCAAGCACTCCTGCTGACGCAAAAGGCTTGTTGCTCAGCGCAATTCGTGATCCTGATCCTGTTTTCTTTTTTGAACCAAAAAAATTATACCGTTCTCTAAAAGGAGATGTTCCTGACGGAGATTATACTGTTCCTCTTGGTAAAGCACGGATGGTCAAAGAAGGAAAAGATATGAGCATTATTACGTGGGGTGTTATGGTTAGTGTTTGTGAAGAAGTTGCAAGACAACTTGGACAAAGTGGTGTTGATGTGGAAATTATTGATTTGCGAACTATTGCTCCTTATGATGTTGCTGCTGTCCTTGCAACAGCACAAAAAACTGGACGTGTGCTGATTGTTCATGAAGCACCACGCACCTGCGGCTTTAGCACAGAGCTTGCTGCACAAATTAGTGAAAAGGGATTATATCATCTGAAAGCACCTATTCTTCGAGTCACTGGCTATGACACTGTAATGCCTTTATATAAAATGGAAAATTGGTATTTGCCTTCTGTTGAGAAAATTCTTTTTACTGCAAAAAAACTCATGGAGTATTGAGAGTATGGCATATCAATTTCGTTTTCCTGATGTTGGCGAGGGCATTGCAGAAGGAAAACTTGTCAAATGGAAAGTAAAAATTGGAGATGTCATTAAAGAAGACGCTGCGCTTGCTGATGTTGAAACTGCAAAAGCGTTGGTGGAAATTCCATCTCCAAAATCTGGAACTATTTTACAGCTTCATTTTTCTGAAGGACAAACAATTCATGTTGGTGATGTTTTAGTGACCATTGGTGAAGCTGGAGAGAAGATTCAAAGTATTTCTACTCAGAGAAAAATTGAAGAACCAAAAAAGATAGAGGTAGTAAAACAAGAACCTGTTCCTCAGAAAATTGTTCAAACGTCCGCAATTCTTGCACTCCCTGCTGCACGGCAAAAAGCAAAAGAATTAGGCGTTAATCTTTCTGCTGTCAAAGGAACAGGAAAAGATGGTGTCATTACTGTTGCGGATGTTGTTCCTGCTCCATCGAATTCTCTTATAAAACAAGACTCCAAATCTCCTGGGCCAAGCGTTGGTTTTGATAAACATGGAAGAATTATGAGCGTTCCTTTGACTTCTATCAGAAAAGCAATTGCAGACGCTATGACCCACTCTAAAAATACAATCCCTCACGTGACGCACATTGATGAAGCAGATGTTACTGCACTTGAAGAATTACGACAAAAGAAAAAAGAATATGCAGAGAATAAAGGAATTCATTTAACTATGCTTCCTTTCATTATGAAAGCAACTGTTGCAAGCCTCAAGACATATCCTTATTTGAATGCTGTTTTTGATGCAGAGAAAGAGATGATTCATGTTCGTGAATATTATAATTTTGGATTTGCTGTGAATACTTCACAAGGACTCATTGTTCCTGTTGTCAAAGGCGTTGATACACGAAGTATTCTTGACATTGCAAAGAAGATTGAAATTCTTGCTACTCATTGTCGCGATCGAGATATTACACCAGAAGATATGAGCGGTGCTTCGTTTACGTTTACAAACATTGGATCACTTGGTGGAATTGCTGCAACACCTATTATTCCAGTCGGAACATGTGCTATTCTTGGGATTTACAGAATGCGCGAAAAACCTGTTGTTCGAGATGGAGTTATTGTCATTCGAAAAGTATTGCCATTGTCGATTACATTTGATCACCGCGTTGTTGATGGTGCAACTGCTGCACAATTTATGACTGACTTGATTAAGCATTTGGAGGATCCTGATTTGTTTTTTGTGGATGTGTAAAATCCCTTCTGCTCACGTTGTTCGCAAAGGATTTTTTGAATAAATTAGGGAGAAACTGGGAGAAAGTTGATTGTAAATAATTACTTTATTTTTCATGATCACCTACGTCACCGTCACACTCTTTGCTAAATTCCTTGGCTTGTCAATCTCCAAACCGAGCAACTTCGCAATATAATAACTCAACAAATGGCCAATGATACATGAATAAATCGCAAACTCTGCATCATCACATTTTGGCAATACTATTTCTATATACTGTGATTCAAGCGGCTGATTGGTAATTGCAATCACTGCTGCTCCCCGTGCCTCTACTTCTTTTGTTGAAGAAAGCATTTCTAGATTTTTATTTGGAACTAGTGCAATCACTGGAGTCCCTTCTTCAATCAATGCAATTGTTCCGTGTTTGAGCTCACCAGCCATCATTCCTTCTGCATGAATGTACGAGATTTCTTTTAGCTTTAATGCAATCTCTCGCGCCATGGGATAGGAAATTGCTTTTCCCAGAACAAAAATATCCTTTTTGTCCTTCATCTTTTCTGCAAGATTTTTAATTATTTCTTCATTGTGATCTATTGTTCGTTCAATGCGCTCAGGAATTTTGTCAAGCTCCATTCCATTATGCCCAAGCATATGCGCAATCTGAAGTAACATGATTACCTGGTTTGTATATGACTTTGTCGCTGCAACACATACTTCTTGTCCTGCAAGCACTTCTAACGAAACTTCACTCCACCTCTGGATTGTGGAATAAGGAACATTCACAATAGAAAGTATTTTTGCTCCTGCTGCTTTCGCTTTTTTCAAAGGGATAATAACATCCATTGTCTCTCCACTCTGCGAAATCGCAATAACACACGTTTCTTTATCAAAGTGCACAAATGTTTCAATCTCCGAGGCAATGTTTGCCCGCGCATTATATCCTAAGCGATTGAGAAGAATGCACCCTATTAAAGCTGCATGATAACTTGTTCCAGATGCAATAAAAACAATTTTTTTGTACTCACGTACTATTTGCACAAATTTTTCTATTTTTGCTTTTTGTGTGGTTGTAAAGGAATCAAGCAAGCGCCGCGCTACTGCAGGCTGTTCTTTTATTTCTTTGATCATATAATGCTCAAACTCTATCTTTTGCTCTTCTTCAGTTACCCATTCAAATTTCTGTATTTTTTTGCTTATCTCCTCTCCTTCTTTATTATAAAACGTATAGTGCTCTGGGGTGATGATTGCAAACTCGTTGTCTTCAAAAAATATCGCTTGTTGTGTTTCATCACTAAATGCATAAATATCTGAACCCAATGTGAACCCCTCTTTTCGTAAACCCAACGCAAGCGGCGAATCTTTTTTTAGCGCATAGAGAGTTTCTTTATTCTTTTCAAACAATAAAATAGCATATGTTCCTTTAATGTCTTTCATCAATGCAAGAATTGCATCTTTCATTCCTTTTCCTGCTTTAAGCTGCTCTTCTAAATAATGAGGAATTATTTCTGAATCTGTTTGCGACAGAAAAACAACGCCTTTTTTTTGTAACGCTGCTTTTATTTCTTGGTAATTCTCAATAATCCCATTGTGACAAACAAAGATCTGCGCGTCGTTGTTAAAATGTGGATGTGCATTTAATTGTGTAACTCCACCATGTGTCGCCCATCTCGTATGCGCAATCCCGAGATTGGTTTCATAATCTTTTTCTAATATTTCAATAAAATTACTAATGCTGCCTATTTGCTTTTTTATAACTCCTTCTCCTGTTGCAAAGCCAACAGAATCATACCCTCTATATTCTAATCGTTTGAGCGCTTTGAGAAGTTTATTTTTTACAGAAAATTTTTTCTTTTGAATGATCCCAACAATACCACACATGATTTCAATACTCCTTATGGTTTTATTCTTAAAGCTTGTGAAAGCGTGTTCTTGAAGACTCTCTAGAACTTTTTCATATGGTCAACTTTGAGTTTTCTCAGACTTTCAACAATATGATCTGCACTGGTCTCTGCAAGCTTTTTTTTAGGGAATGTATTCGTCACTGCAATACATTTTGCTCCTGCTGTTTTTGCCGATGTGATGCCATGAATTGTGTCTTCAATCACTAAACACTGATTTGCTTTAATGTGAAGCTTCTCTGCTATCTTCAGATATGGATCTGGATATGGTTTTGCCAAATTCACATCCTCTGCTGTCACAATTGCATCAAAAATATATTTGATATCAAAATGCCTCAAAATTGTACTGACACTCTGTTTTGGCGACGATGTCACAAGACCAACTTTGAACTTCTTTTTGCATTCTTTTGCAAGCTCCTTAAAACCTGGATAGACACGCACTCTTTTCTTTACTAGTTTTGAAAATAAAAGCAGCTTTTTTTGCAACAGGATTTCTGGCCGCTCTTTTAACTTGAATCGACGTGTATAGTATTGAAACGCTTCTTCATCACGCATTCCTTTTACTTGTGCGATGACATCAGGCGTTAACGTAATTCCATACTCTTTCAACAACTGCCGCTCGCAATGCTCATGCAACGGCTCAGAATCTACAATGACTCCATCCATATCAAAAATGACTCCCTTTATCATTTTTCCTCCGTCACCCCTTTTTGCTGTCAACACTGCTAACTCTATTTTCTTATTATCTAAGCTGATTTTGCTTATTTTTGCTTATCATATTTTACTACTTCGCCAGGCGCTGTTGTTGTGTTTGGCCATAATTTTCTCCCAGGATATATGGAACTATGGACGCCTGTATGCACTCCATCTCCAATAATTGTACCCAACTTTCTTCTTCCTGAATCAACCAGAGCTTTTCCCACATGCGATTGTATTGTGTTGCCATCATGTCGCAGATTTGCTGCAATTGTTCCTGCACCAAAATTCACATGCTCTCCGATAATGGAATCACCGACATAAGATAAGTGACCAATACTTGTTTTATTTCCAACGATGGTATTTTTTACTTCAACTGCGTTTCCTATTTTTACATTATCCCCAAGCGCTGTTTCTCCACGAATATAGCAGTTAGGGCCAATAGTGCAATTTTCTCCAATCATGACAGGCCCTTCGATATACGCTCCTGATTTGATAATTGTCCCTTTGCCAACCTGCACTGCACCATGAATTGTGACACCTGGCTCTATTTTCCCATCATTCTTGAATTTAATTTGAGCGAGCAACCGCTTGTTTATATCAAGAAGATGCCACGGATATGTTATTGGTAACCAGCCATTTCCTTTGATAACAATCGGCTTATTTTTCAGCACAACAACTGCATCTGTCAGCTCATATTCTCTTCTTTGTGTTTTTTTTATTTTTTTTAGTGCTTGGAAAATTTCTTTTGGAAGCACATATGCACCAGTATTCACAAGCTTTGCTTTTGGATTTGCAGGCTTTTCTTCAATTGCAACAAGCTCATTCTTTTCATTGCTCTGAAGGACACCATAGAGTGACGGATTTTCTACTTCCTGACCCAAGATTGCACATTTTTGTTTTGCAAGAAGCGTAAGATCTCCTACAGTAAAATAATCGTCACCACCAATAACAAGAAATTCATTATCTGCAGCATTGCTCATAACTGACTCTGCTGCAAGAAGCGCATCGCCTGTTCCTTTTATTTCTTTTTGAACCACATACATGATTTTAATATTTTTATAGGTTGTCTTAAATTCACGCTCAATCATTTCTTTTTTGTAGTTCACGACAAGAATTACTTCTTTGACTATTCCTTGCAAATTATCAAGCAATAAAGAGAGTATTGTTTTATTTGCAACTTTCAACAATGCCTTTGGTTTTGTTGCTGTTAATGGAAATGTTCGCGTACTTTTTCCTGCAACTAAAATTATTGCCCGCGTCATCATTTTTCAGCACCCTCTTCTTCTTTTATCGCATCTACAATACTTTCTGCAATCTTGTTTATTTGTTTTTGATCCTTCCCTTCCACCATAACACGGCAGAGATTTTCTGTTCCTGAATAACGCACAAGAATGCGGCCTTTGCCTGACAACTCTTTTTCTCCTGCTTTTATTGCTGCACAAAGCTTTGGAAGAGAATCCAATGGCTTCTTCTCTTTTACTTTCACATTCAAAAGGATTTGTGGAAAAGAGGTCATGACTTGTGCAAGCTGGCTTATTGTCTTTTTTGTCTGCTGCATCATGCTCAGAATTTGAAGTCCTGCCAACGTGCCATCGCCTGTTGTCGTGTACTTTCCAAAGATGATGTGGCCTGCTTGCTCACCACCAAGTGTGTATCCATTTTTATGCATTTCTTCAATCACATATCTGTCACCGACTGCTGTTCGAATAACCGTGATGCCATGCTTTCGCATTGCTTCATCAAAGCCAGCATTTGCCATCACTGTCGTGACAACAGTATCTTTTTCGAGCTTTCCTTTATTTTTGAAGTGGACTGCTGCGATTGCAAGGATTTTGTCTCCATCAACAATGCCTCCATTTTCATCGATAATGACGACACGATCCGCATCACCATCAAGCGCAATGCCTATATCTGCTTTCGTTTCCAGAACTTTTTTTTGCAGCATTTCTGGATGCAATGCACCGCAGTTGTTGTTGATATTTAAGCCATCTGGAGTTGCATTAATGAGAATAACTTCTGCACCAAGCTCCTGAAAAATTAATGGTGCTACTTTGTACGCTGCGCCATTTGCACAATCCAGCACAATTTTATACCCTTTTAATGAACGGTTTTTTATGGAATGCTTGACAAACTCGACATAGCGGCCTCGTGCGTCCTCGATCTTATGCGCTTTCCCTAAATGCGCCACTGGCTTCTCTAATTGGATTTTATTTTCAAAAATGTACTTTTCCATCTCTTCTTCAATAGTGTCTGGAAGCTTATAGCCATCCTTTGAGAAAAATTTTATCCCATTATCGTCAATAGGATTATGCGATGCAGTAATCATAATGCCTGCATCTGCTGCAAATGACTTGACAAGATGTGCTAATGCTGGTGTGGGCATTGGACCAATCTGATAGACATCAACACCCATGGAACATAATCCAGAGGTAAGTGCATATTCGAAGATATACCCACTCACTCGTGTGTCTTTTGCAATAATCACTTTATGACGTTTATGATTGCTTTTTGCAAATATGCATGCTGCTGCCTGTCCTAACTTCAGAATTGTTTCAGGAACCATTGGAGGAACATTTACTTTTCCTCTAACCCCATCTGTTCCAAAAAGTTTTCGCACCATCTCTTTTGGTGAAAACAGGGTGATTTATATACTTAGTGGAACAAAAAATGTCACGATTTTGTGACGACTTTTTGTTAGAAAGTTGATGATGTCTCACTTTCTGAAGTATTTTTCTGCTTGAGCATAGACATTTTCTATCATTTTTCGCAATTGTGGATCCATGGGAATTGAGGAAAGTTCCTGGCGCTTATGGAATCCTGCATAGATCACTTCATTATTTGCTTGGAGGATTTCTAGCACATCTAATTTTCCCTCTGCTTTTGCAGCAAATTCGTAGAATTCAAACTGCATTTCCGGATCTGTGTAACCAATATCTTTTCCGACGGCAGTGTTCATGCAAATATAGACTAGTTCACTGATGCCTAAACGAACCTCTTCCCAACCCTCTCTTTTTGCACAGCTCTCTGCTTTTTGCTCTATTGTTGTTCCTTCATCTGTTTCCTCTATCCTTCCACCTACAATTGTGTGTAGATAATTGCCTGCACTGTCTTTAAAATTTCTTGTTTTGATGAGCAGGATTTCAAAATCATCATCGCTTTCGTTGTAGCGATAGATGATGACTCCTGTACATTGTCGTTTTTTCATTCAAATTTTTGGTAAAATCTCTTTGTTAAAAAGGTGTTGATCTTTTCAAAAAGAGAGTATTAGGCATTGCAATGGGCATTGGAAACATTGCAATGCATTGCAATGGGCATTGTAATGCAGACAATGCGTTTTCATGAGTGTTGCTGTGCATTTTTTGTGAAAAAAGCCTGTTTTGTAATGATTTTTTATAGAAAAATAGAGAAAAAAGACAAAAAAGAGTAGTAAAGTGAGAGTGAGAATACAAAAAAGAAGTAAAAAGACAAGAAAGAGTGTAAATA
>Ga0233425_10002998_pt1 | contig 31825 bp, 31 predicted proteins | sample Watercolumn_Towu_2_FD_181712 | JGI IMG/M metagenome (GOLD analysis project Ga0233425, IMG submission 181712) | Freshwater microbial communities from Lake Towuti, South Sulawesi, Indonesia - Watercolumn_Towuti2014_140_MG | ecosystem: Environmental > Aquatic > Freshwater > Lake | place... | reverse complement strand
TTGTCATCTGGTGCTTTGCCTCCCGTGAATTCACGCAGAGCGACGGCTGGAAAAAGGTCCCTCTTGTGCCATGAAAAAAGAATACCTTCTGCTGCGTGAACTGGCATCAAAAGCCTACAGGATTCTCAAGAACGACGGTATCGGCAGGCTTTTGACCGTATCGAGGAACTACCTGTTCGGACAAAAAATCATTGACGCGTCGGCGGCAGGTTTCGGGTTGTCTCCCGACGATTTGGAGAAGCTGAGGCTGGAAAAGTTGCGGGAGGAATGTCACGCATTTCAATACCGGCCGAAAATAAGCATCGTCCTTCCGGTACGGAATATAGACGCTTCCCAACTTGGGTCTTCCATCGATTCGGTCCTGGCGCAGGTTTATGACAACTGGGAGTTATGTATTGTAGGCGACCGGGCTACCGAATCGGCGATAGGCGAATGGCTTGATCGCTGTCATCAGAAGGACGAGCGAATCGCGGTTCAATTCCTCGGCGGCTGTCCCGGTGTTTCCGATTTGTCCAACGCAGCGATAGCGCTGGCAACGGGCGAATTCATCGGGTTCCTTCACAGCAGCGATGAGCTGGAAGCGTCGGCACTTTATGAGGTCGCACGCCTGTTAAACAAGAATAGAGGTGCGGATTTTATCTATAGCGATGAGATACTCTTGGATCAATCGGGCGTCCCCGTCGATACGTATTACAGGCCCGACTTCTCGCCGGATTATCTGCTGTCGCACTGCTACATAGCCAATTTTTCGGTCATTCGAACGAGCCTCATTCATCAAATCGGCGGGTTTAGAAGCGAGTTTACTCTCGTTCGGGATTATGATTTGTTTCTGCGAATCGTTTCGAAAACCAAAAGGGTGTTCCACATACCCAAAGTCCTGTACCTTTCGAAGCGGCGCGATAGGGACACGGGGGAGGCGCCGCCGTCGAGCGTCATGGAGTCGAGCAGAAATGCGATTCGGGATTTTCTGAGCCGCGAGGGAATTGGGGGAGAGGTCTGCGATACCGAACATCTTCATTTTTTCAGGGTCAAGCGAAAGATCATCGGAAATCCCAAAATCACGATTATAATCCCAACCAAAGACAGGGTGGATCTGCTGAAGCGATGCATAAACAGCATCGAAGAGAAGACGATGTACCGAAATTATGACATCATCGTCGTCGATAATCTTAGCCGCGAAGCCGATACTTTTGAATACCTGGATGATCTGAAGACGCGCCGCGGCATCTATCGCGTGCTGGCCTTCAAAGAGGACTTTAATTTTTCACGAATTAACAATTATGCGGTTCACTATGCCTCCGGGGAGCATCTGCTTTTTCTCAACAACGACGTGGAAGTCATCGCCCCCGGATGGCTCGAGGCGATGCTGGAGCACTCCCAAAGGGAAGATGTCGGCTGTGTGGGAGCCAAACTGCTCTACCCCGACGGGAGGATACAGCATGCGGGCGTTGTGATAGGCCTGTACGGGGGCGCGGATCACATTTACAAATGGCACGAATCGCAGGGTCTCGGCTATATGGGACATACCGTATCTATCAGAAATTGCAGCGCGGTGACGGCGGCGTGCATGATGGTTAAACGCAATGTCTTTGACCAGGTCGCCGGGTTCGATGAACGATACAGGGTCGGTTTTGGAGATACGGATTTCTGTCTGAGGGTGCAGGAAAAGGGGTATTTGAATGTGTATACCCCTTACGCAGAGCTCTTTCATCACGAGTCGGCCAGCCGGGGACAGTCACCCCAGAGCGATCCGCATCTGGAGGATACGCGGCGTTTCATGAACCGATGGCAAAAGATCATTCAAGAGGGCGATCCTTTTTACAATCCTAACTTACCCCTGCACAGCCAGCCCGTGCAGGGGCAGAGGGTATTTTAGTCGAGCGGGGACTTCGCATCGATGCCTGAAACCCACGAACTCACCACCTCCGTCGTCCTGTGCACATACAACGGTGAGCGGTACCTTCAGCAGCAACTGGACAGTCTGCTGGCCCAGTCGCGCCTGCCCGGGAGGATCGTGGCGGTGGACGACGGATCAACCGATGGGACGTGGGAAATCCTTCAATCATTCGCCGCGCTGGCTCGCGGGCGAGGCGTTATGGTCGAAGCACAACGCAACCCCGAGAACCTGGGTTATGTCCGCAATTTCGAGATGGCGCTGCAACGCGCGGGGACAGACATCATTTATGTCTGCGACCAGGACGATGTCTGGCGCCCCGATAAGTTGGCGGTCATACACGACCGTTTTGTTGCCGATCCCGACCTGCTGATGGTCCACAGCGATGCACGGCTCGTCGACGCGCGCCTGGGTGATCTCGGGTGTTCCCTCTTCGAGGCGTTGGAGCTTGGACCCGGCGAGCTGCAACGCGTGCACGACGGATACGGGTTCGATGTGCTCCTGCGGCGATGCATCGTCACCGGCGCCACGATGGCGTTTCGTCGCGACCTGCTCGCAGCGGCGATTCCCTTTGGAGACGGCTGGATCCACGATGAATGGCTTGCCATAGTGGCTTCCGCGATCGGCAAGATCGACGTCATCGAGCGCCCGCTGATCGACTACAGGCAGCACGACGCCAATCAACGCGGCATGAGTCGCCGCACCCTGGATGTCAAGGTCAGAGAGATTGCGTTGTCGAGGGCAGAACTGCTTTCCAACGAAGCCAGGCGCATGGAGTCGCTGCAGCAGTGTTTGCGCCTGCTGCCGGTTGCCGTAGTAAAGAACTTGCCGGAGCGTGTGCAGGACAAGCTCGAACATACCCGTTTTCGAATGCATATCACCGATAACGCGCGCATCAAACGGATATCGCCTGTCCTTAAGGAGGCCGCCGGGGGTCGTTACGGGCGCTACGGCGCCGGCATGCGCTCGGTGCTGCGCGATCTATTGCGGGGAGGCTGAGACGTGACGACGCCGCCGGAGATTCAACCCGATCACGCAGCGACAGCAGACAGGGTCTGCGCAATCGTTGTGACGTTTTTCCCCGATCCAGGGACGCTGCGAAAACTTGTCGCCGATACCGTACCGCAGACAGACGCACTGGTCATCGTTGACAACGGCGCCTCTGACGACGCGTTCGCCGGGTTTCGCAGCCGCGTCGAAAACGACAAGGTGGTCATCCTCAAGCAGCCCGGGAATATCGGGGTTGCCGCCGCGTTCAATCGCGGTATCGCATGGGCAAGCGCGCGAGGGTTTTCGCATGTGCTCCTGCTCGATCAGGACAGCGAACCGGCGCCGGGGATGGTCGATACCCTGATGCGCGCATTTACCCATTTCCATGCGGGACGAAAGGTTGCAGCGGTCGGTCCGCGCTTCCACGATGCGCGGGAGGATCGATACGCGCCGTTTGTGCGCATCGGGTTTCCGCTCAACCGCAAGATGTACGATTCGGGGAAAGAGGGGCTTGTCGCCTGCGATTTCCTGATCAGTTCGGGATCGCTCATCTCCCTGGCCGCGCTTATTGACATCGGTCCGATGGACGAGAATCTGTTCATCGACAATGTCGATCTGGAGTGGTGTTTCCGCGCTTCGGCAAAAGGTTATGCTCTGGTCGGAGTCAGTACGGCGGCGATGCATCACCATCTCGGCCGCGATCGTCAGCGGCTTCCCTTTGGTCTGGGTCGTGTCAAGGTGCACGATCCGCTCCGTCTGTATTACATCATGCGCAACCGCTTGCTGCTGTACCGTCTGCCGCACACACCGGCCGTATGGATAGCCCAGGATATGCCGCGGGCGGCCGTGAAGTTCCTGCTCTTCTCGCTGCTGATCCCTCCGCGGTTGCAGAACGCCCGTTTCATGCTGACCGGATTGCGCGATGGCCTGCTCGGCCGGAGCGGTCCTTATGTTGAGAACTGGGGTCGAAAGCGGTGACGGCGAAGCATCGTCCCCTCGTTTTGATTACCGGCGCCACCGGCGCCATTGGACCGCTCGTCGTTGAAGCCTTCCTCACCGCGGGCTACTCGATCCGTACCTTCTCCATCGATCCCCCGCCGGCGGGCGCCTGGCCGGAAGGCGTGGAGACACTCCAGGGAGACATCACCGATCTGTCGGCGGTTCGGACGGCCGTGCAGGGTGTCGAAGCGGTGGTTCACCTGGCCGCTTTGCTGCATGTGGTGAATCCTCCGGACCGTCTGCTGGGTCTGTACAGGAAAATAAATGTCGACGGCACTAAAAATGTGGTAGAGACGGCCGTGGAGGCTGATGTCGGGCGGATCCTGTTTTTCAGCACCATTTCGGTCTACGGCGACACCGACGGTCGCATCGTCAATGAAGCGACGTTGACCCGTCCCGATACCTTTTATGGGAGGACCAAGCTCGAAGCCGAGCAAATCGTCCTGACTGCAAAAGACAGAGCCGGAAACCCGATCGGAACGGTCCTGCGCCTGGCCGCCGTCTACGGTTCCAGGATCAAGGGGAATTACCGGCAACTGCTCATGGCTCTGGAGCGGGGATGGTTTTTCCCCATCGGCCAGGGACGGAATCGGCGGACAGTGATCTATGACAAGGATGTCGCAAGGGCGGCGGTCCTGGCTCTTAGCTCTCCGATGGCGGCGGGAAGGCTCTATAATGTCTCCGATGGACAATATCATCGCTTGGATGAGATCATCGGGGCGATCACACGGGCCCTCGGCCGGAACCCCCCGCGCTTTTATCTGCCGGTTGCACCGGTCCGTGTTGCTGTAGGAGCGCTCGAGAGCGCATTGAACATGATCGGCGTCAAGCCGCCTGTCACCCGGGCGACAATCGATAAATACCTGGAGGATGTTGCAGTGGAGTGTCGGCTTATCCAAAAAGACCTGGGGTTTGTTCCCGGGTATGATTTGCATGCCGGCTGGGAGGAGGCGGTTCGCGAAATGCGCCGCCCAGCCAAGGGAAAGCAACCGTGACACTATCCGCCTTTCTTAGCCATCTCGCTTTTGCCTGTTCGCTCGTGATCCTTTCGATTGTGATTACGCGCCTGATGATCTCCCGTATCCGGATATTGGATGTCCCGAACGAACGCTCTTCCCACGTCAATCCGATACCGAAATCGGGCGGCATCGCGATCGTGGTCACCTTTTTAGTCGGCGTTGTGATCGTGGCCGTCGTCGCGGAAACGACGATGATCAACAGGGTCTATTTCTATGGTTTTGCTCTGTCGGCGCTGCTGATCGCCGCCATTTCCCTTTATGACGACATGAACAACAAACCGTTCCTCATGAAGCTTCTGACACAGGTCGTCGCGGTTGTCGTTGTTTTGGCCGCCGGGATTGTGATCGACAAGATCAATATTCCTTTTTCGGGGGATGTGCAGCTCGGCTGGTGGGGGTATCCACTCTCCTTCCTGTGGATTTTAGGCCTGACGAATGCCTTTAATTTCATGGACGGCCTGGATGGCCTGGCGGGGGGTGTCGCCCTGATCGCAAGCCTTTTTTTCTGTGCGATCACGTTCATGCAGGGCAGTCTTTTTGTGTATATCATCTCGTACACGATCATCGCCGGCACGCTGGGATTTTTGATCTATAATTTCCCAACGGCGCGCATCTTCATGGGCGACGTCGGCAGCGCATTTTTGGGCTTTACGTTTGCCGTGCTGGCGATCGTTGCCGCACGCTACGATCACTCGCACACCTCCTTTTTCGTCATGCCGCTGTTGCTGTTTCATTTCATCTATGATACCGCTTTTACCTTTTCCAGAAGGCTCCTGAGCGGGCAGAGGGTGACGGAAGCCCACCGGACGCATCTTTACCAGCTCTTCCAGCGCCTCGGATACGATCATCCCTCGGTCACAGCTTGTTATTGTGGGCTTTCCCTGTTGCAGGGCATTGCCGCCGTCCTGATGGTGAACGCCCCCGGAGACAGCAGACGATTGCTGTTTTTTACACCTTTTATCGCCTTTGAGGCGATATATTCCTATGTCATCATCAGATCGTCAAAAAAAGCGGGGCTGTTGTAACATGAGAGAAAGTTCGGTAAACTGAAACCGGGATCCGCCATGAAGATACAGTTGAAAAACGCCCATTTTTATCTGATGCTCCTGGGCGATGCGCTCCTCTTCGCCGCGGCGCTGAGCCTTGCGTATCTCTTCCGCTTCGAGTTTTCCCTGGATACCTTCTTTGCCGGACAGCTCAAGGAGATGCTGATCGTGATCCTGCCGCTGAAGCTCTACATCTTCTTCCTCTTCGGCCTATACAAAGGGATGTGGCGTTACACGAGCACCGGCGATTTCTGGAGATTGCTGCAGGCTTCGGCAACCGCGACGCTCCTAATCTTGTCGTTTATTTTTGTCTTTTATCGATTTGAGGGGGGCTATTCCCGGGCCATCTTCGTGATGGACGGCGGATTGACCTTTCTGTTGACCGGCGGCCTGCGGATGCTCATAAGAACGCTTTTTTTGAGGATAGACCGGAACGGACAAGCCGTGTTCATCCCTACCGCCCAGCGAAAACGCATTCTCATTGTCGGTGCAGGGTCAGCCGGAGAGAAAACATTAAGGGAGATCATCGAAAACGAGCTCCTTCCTTACTCTGTGGTCGGTTTCGTCGATGACGACCGGAAAAAACACGGCCGCTCGATCCACGGTGTACCGGTCCTGGGTTCGCTCCACGAACTGGCCAAGCTTGTCGAAGACAAAGAGATCAGGGAGATCCTGATCGCCATCCCTTCCGCTACGGGCGATCAGATGCGCCGGATTGTCGAGGCCTGCAAGTTCTGTTCGATCGCCTACAAGACCCTGCCGGGAATCGGCGAGATCATCGATGGCCGGGTCAGCGTCAAGGCCTTCAGAGATGTGAATTATGAAGACCTTCTCGGCCGTTCGCCCGTGCAACTGGATATGAAAGAAATCATGGGGTATCTCAGCGGCAAATCCGTTCTTGTGACGGGTTGCGGGGGATCGATCGGGGCCGAGCTGTGCCGTCAGATCGTCCGCTTTGAACCGCAGACCTTGATCCTGCTCGATGCAAACGAGTCGAACCTTTTTCATATCGAGATCGAGCTTCGCAACAAACTGCTCTGGGATCGCTGTTGTGCGGTTTTGGGCCGTGTCCAGGATGAATCGCTCATGATTTCGGTCTTTCAAAAATATCGACCCCAGGTGGTTTTTCATGCGGCCGCCTATAAACATGTCCCGATGCTCGAAAGGAACCCCTGGGAGGCGGTGTTCAACAATATCATCGGCAGTCGCGTTATCATGGAGATGGCTCGCCGGTATGGGACGGAAAGGTTCGTACTCGTTTCTACCGACAAAGCCGTGCGACCGACCAGCGTCATGGGGGCAAGTAAACGGGTGACCGAGCTGTTCCTGTACACCTATCAGCAATGCACGGCGACCCGCTTTATGGCCGTGAGGTTCGGTAATGTGATCGGTTCTTCGGGATCCGTGATCCCCGTATTCAGGAGCCAGATCGAGCAGGGAGGCCCGGTCACGGTCACCCATCCGGATGTGAGGCGTTATTTTATGACCATCTCCGAAGCCTCGCAGCTGATCCTCCAGGCCGGGGCGATGGGGCAGGGGGGAGAGGTGTTTGTCTTAAAAATGGGAACGCCGGTGAAGATTGTCGATATGGCAAGGGACCTGATCCGGCTCTCCGGTCGGGAGCCCGATAGCGACGTGAAGATCACCTTTACTGGCCTTCGGGACGGAGAAAAACTCTACGAGGAACTGATCACAGACGGGGAAGGGATAGTTCCGACGAAACATGAAAAGATCATGGTCCTTCGCGCCGACAGCCGGACCGCCTTCCCCGCTTCTCCGGAGGAACCGTCGCTTTTTCTGGATGCGCAACTCAAAGAGTTGTATCAGGCGGCGGACCGCTTCGACGCCCCGGCGATCAAGAAAAAAATGCGGGACATCGTTCCCGAATACCTGTTACAGGACACGGCAAGCATTCTTTAAATGACGGCTGCGCAAAAAGTCCGGATCCTGCGCCGCGCTGCCTCTATCGTCACTTTTTTTATTTCTCGATCGGCTTGGCCTCGTCGATGAGCATGATCGGGATATCCTCCCGTATCTCGTAAAGCAGCCGGCACCGGTCGCATATCAGACCATCTTCCGCCGGCGTCAGCCGTATCTCCCCCTTGCATTTCGGGCAGGCCAATATTTCCAGAAGTTCTTTGTTGATTCCCATCTCTCTCTCCTTTATTTGCCAAGGATCTCCTTAACGGCCGCAAAGACATCTTCTACGGTAATTTCTGTCATGCACCGGGGCGCTTCGCACTGTTTTCGAAAACAGGGGCTGCAGGAAATGCCGCGCCGGACGATCCTGTGACCGCTGCCGTAAGGACCCGTCCGGGCGGGATCGGTCGGCCCGAAAAGGGCCACAACCGGCGTACCTGTCGCCGCTGCGAGATGCATCGGACCTGAGTCGGTTGTGATGACGAGCGAAGCGTCTCTGTAAAGCGCGGCCAGCTCCCGGAGGGTCGTTTGTCCGCCGAGATTGACGGCGGCTGTTTTCATCCGGGTCTTGATCCTTTCGAGGGGTCCCGCCTCGCTTCCCGTCAAAACCACACCGATCCCCAGTTCCCGGCGAATCCTGTCGCCGAGTTCCGCAAACTTGTCATCCTCCCAGAGTTTCGTCTCCCAGAAGGCGACCGGACTGACGGCCACGAAAGGGCTGTCCGCTTTCCTTCCCCCGCCTGATTCCGTTCTATCCCCCCGCCCCCCTGCCGCTTCGATGCCTTCCGAAGGTTTACCCTGGAGAGCAATCCTGTGCGCGGGAGTCTCCCGCCCAATGGCGATTTTGAATTCCGGCGTTTCCCCCAGGCACAGGGTTTCACCCCCGCTTCCTTCCAGATAGCGGACGAAGTCGAGATAGCGATCGACGGCGTGCTTCCCCATCGCCTCGGGGATTTTTTCGTTGTAGAAAAGGCCGCTCGCTTCCTGCATGCTGTCGTAGCCGAGCTTTCGTTTCCCCCCGCTCAGAAGCACAATGACGGCGCTCTTGAACAGGCCGTGAAAATCGATGACCAGATCATAGGGACGGCTGCGGAGTTCACGGAGGAATGCGCGCATTTCGCGCAAGGCCTCCACGGCTCGTCCCCGTCGGAGGTCCCTCAACCAGGATTTGCGACGGGAGATCAGCACCCGATCGAGGTGGGGATGGTCGATGAGCAGATCGGCGGCTGCCTCCTCGACGACCCAGGTGATGTCGGCATCCGGGTAGCGTCGCCTCAGGGCGGCAAGCGACGGCAGGGTATGGATGACGTCGCCGATCGCGCTCAGTTTTACGATGAGGATATTCACTTATTCCGGTCCTTCAGGAGCCATCTCACGGCAGCGAGGAGGTCTCCGGCGATATGGGCCGGGCGGACAATCTGGGTCTCCTCGCCGGAATGTGCCGCTTTCCCTTGTATCTTCCGCAGGGGTTCTTCACGCGACCCAAGTTCGGCCGCGGCCTCGGCACCGTAACCGGTTCGAACGAGAACCCCCCGTACCCCGATCCTCTCACCCGTCTCGATGTCCTTGAGCGTGTCCCCTACCATATACGAGCTGGCCGGATCAAGGTTCAGCTCCGCGGCCGCCCGAATCAGCATCCCAGGAGCGGGTTTCCGGCAGTCGCAGTTCAGCAGATATCGTCCCCGACCCTCCGTCGGGTGATGGGGGCAGAAGTATATCCCGTCGAGAAATCCGCCTTCCGCCAGAAGCAGCTCGCGGAGTCTGGTGTGGATCGCCCCGACGACGGCCTCGTCGAAGATCCCCCGCGCGATGCCGGACTGGTTCGTCACAACGACGGCCTTCATGCCGCTCGCGTTGATCAGGCGGATCGCTTCGGCGGCCCCGGGGATCAGTGTAAGCCTTTCCGGATGGTCCAGGTACCCCACCTCTTCGTTGATCGTCCCGTCGCGGTCGAGAAAAACCGCTGCCCGCCTTTTTCCCCCCATCTTTTTATCCATTCCTTTTTTAGACCTTAACGCACCCTAAAAATCATGTCCCGGTCCGGCGTCCGGAGGGAACATGATTTTCAAAACTTTCATTTCATAAGCCCCCGTGCCGCGTGGTACACCTCGTCTACGCCGATGAGCTCCATGCAGCGAAAATCGGTCGGACAGATCGGTTTCAAACAGGGGCTGCATGGCACATCGTGGTGTATGACAATGCTGGCTTCCCCCAGGGGCGACGTTGTTTTCGGGTTTGTCGATCCGAAGATCGCAACCATGGGGATGCCAAGCGCCCCGGCGATGTGCATCAGGCCGGTGTCGTTGGCGATGAAAAGATCGCAACGGGAGATCAGGGCGACGGCTTCGCGGAGGTTCGTTTTCCCGGCCATATCGAGCAAAGGATGACGGGCATTCTTCCGCACCTCGCCCGTACTCTCCCTGTCGCCCTCGCTTCCGAAGAGGATCGCCTGCGCCCCCGTGTCGTCGATGAGGCGGTCGGCGACGGCGGCGAAACGCTCCGGGAACCATTTCTTCGCGGGCCCGAAGGCGGCTCCGGGTGCGATGCCGATCAGAGGATGTCCCACCCGGATGCCCCGTTCGTTAAAAAACGCCTCCGATACGCCGTCGTCATCGCGGCGCAGACAAACGCTCCGCCCCGCGGGCAAACAGCCGAGCGCCCGGACCATTTCGAGATAGTAGTCGATCTGATGGACCCCGCGGATTGCCGCGATTCGCCCGACCGAATGTGTCAGAAGGAATCCCCGCCCATCGGTGTTGTAACCGGCGCGACACGGGATGCCGGCAAGTCGTGCGATGATTGCTGCTTCGATCGCGTTCTGAAGGAGGATGGCGCAATCGAAACGGTATCGACGGAGCTCCGCGGCGAGGCGCCATTTTCCCCCGATGCCTGCGTGGCGGCCCGGTTCCTCAAAGAGGATGACCTCATCCACATCCGAAGAGCGGCGGTACACTTCCGCGACCCACGGTTTTGCAAGGACAAAGAGCTTCGCACCGGGCCAGGTCGTACGGATCGCGGCGATCGCGGGGAGCGTCATGACGACATCGCCGATCCAGTTTGTACCGCGAATCAGCAGCCGTTCGATCCCGGCTTCGGGCAGCCTTTTCCCCCCTCTGACCTTTAGCATTATCTCGTCCGGCGCTGCCAATATTCCATCCTTCGTGATCTCTAAAACCCTTGCACACCTTGAACATCATGTTCCGGAAGCGCGCAGAAGGGTCACGGTTTTCAAAACCTTCATTCCTTTTTCCGGGCCTGGCATCGCTGCGTCTTCCAGCGCTGGTGGACCCAGAGCCACTGGTCGGGGTATTGCCGGACCGTCGCTTCGATGATTTTTGTGAAGTTCTGGGTATTCGCAAAGACATCCGCCTCCCGACTGCCTGTACGGATGATCTCCACTTCCGGGCCGATAACCAGGCGGTATCTCCCGTCCGGGAGCCTTGCCATATGAGCCGGCAGGACCGGCGCCTCGGTGTGGAGCGCAAGCAGCGCAAGGCCGTCCGTCGTGCAGGCCGGGTGTCCGAAATAATCAACAAAAACCCCCTCGTGACAGGCGACGTTCTGATCGATCAGGATGCCCAGTATCTCGTTGCGCTGGAGGCACCGGAGCATCGGCCGCATCGCGCGATCCTTGGGGATGGGGGTATTGCCAGTTGCCGACCGGACACGGAAGATGAGGTGGTCGAGGAGCGAACTGTCGAGGGGGCGGTAGATGACCGCCGCGCGGTGTCCGATGAGCAGGGATATCGCCACGGCCTCCAGTTCCCAGTTGCCGAAATGGGCGCTGAAAAGAAGGACGCCCCGTCCCTTGGAGAGGGCATGCCGGCAATTCTCCAAACCTTCGGCATCGATGAGCATCCCGACATTCGACAGGGTCAGACGGGGGATGTCGAAGAATTCCGCCGCCACAATCCCCAGGTTCCGGTATACGCCTCGGGCGATCCGGAGGATCTCCTCCGCGGACTTCTCCGGAAAGGCGCGCCGCAGGTTATAGGCGGCAATCAGGCGCTGGCGGGGGGAGAGATGAAAAAAAAGCCGGAAGAGACCGATGAACAAGGCTCTGCGCAGGGAGACGGGGATACCCTGGAAAACGGCGAAAGTGATGTCGGCAAGACGTTTGGATGTCACTGTATGCCTCGCGGATGCAAAACGCGCTGTTATTTAATACGCAAGCCGGGAAAAAATCAACTCTGCAAACGGCCCGGGGGGTGTGATCTCCATCTCGACCTTCAGGAGGGAGATCTCGGCCAGGAACTCGGGGAACTCGGTAAGGCGGATGCCATCCTTTTCCGTCGTGATGAGCCGGTGTGCCCCGCTTTGTGCAGCGAGACGCCGGAGGGCGTCGAGATCGGAATGGCTGTAGCGATGATGGTCGGGGAAGGTCATGAAGGAAACGACCTCGGCACCCAGTGCCGTCAGACTCCGCCGGAAGATCTCCGGTCTGCCGAGCCCGGCGAAGGCGCACGCTTTTTCGCCTCGCATGATTCCCGCCGGGAGGAGACGTCCCGTTCGCCCCTCGATGATTCCCCGCGGGCGGTGGATGCCGTGGAAGCAAGGGATACCGGAGGTCGCCTCCTCGATGGGTTCAACCGCGTCTCCCTCCGCTCCTGTTCGGACGAGAAGGTGCGCGCGCCGCAGGGATGCTTTGGGTTCGCGGAGCGGTCCCCCGGGGAAGAGCCGACCGTTTCCAAAGGGGAGCGCCGCGTTGATCAGGACGATGTCGAGATCCCGGAAGAGCCGCCGGTGCTGGAAACCGTCGTCCAGTATCAGGATGTCTGCGTTGAACCGCTCTAAGGCGGTCCGCCCCGTTAGATGCCGCTTGGCGCCGGTCAGTACGGGGATCCCCGGTAGGGCCCGGGCGATCAGGACCGGTTCATCTCCCGCCTCGTCCCATGCCATGAGGATGCGATTTTGATCCGAGACGATACTGACGGGTCTGTTGGCGCGGCCGCCGTACCCCCGGCTGAGGACCGCCGGCCGGCGCCCTTTTTGTCGGAGCAGATTGGCCAGGAGGATCACCGTTGGCGTCTTCCCTGTGCCGCCCAGGGTGAGGTTTCCTACCGCGACAACCGGACAGGGGAGTTTCGCCCGTGGGAGGAGCCCGAGGTCGTAGAGACGGTTTCTCGCGGCCACGCCGCCCCGGTAGGGAAGGGAAAGGGTTCTCAAGACGGCGCGCAGGGGAGTCATACCGCATTTTATCCGGTCTTCGTCCCAACTCCCCCGCACGGTGGCTTCAAATGACACGGTCATGATTTCCGATTTTCTCTCCGTCGTTCCGGCCGTTATCCTTGAACTGCATCTGATAGAGGCGGCAGTATTCGCCCTGGCAGGAGAGGAGGGTTTCGTGGGTTCCCTCCTCCCGGATTTGACCGTCGACCAAAACAATGATCCGGCTGGCGTTTCGGATCGTGGAGAGGCGGTGCGCGATGATCAGTGTCGTTCTTCCCATCATCAGATGGTCCAGTGCATCCTGGACCTCGATCTCGGCCTCCGAATCGAGCGAAGAGGTCGCCTCGTCCAAAATCAGGATCGGGGCGTCCTTGAGGAGGGCGCGGGCGATGGAAATCCTCTGCCGTTCGCCGCCGGAGAGTTTTGCTCCCTGTTCGCCGATAAGGGTGTTGTAACCGTCGGGCAGCTTCATGATGAATGCATGGGCGTTGGCGGCCTTTGCCGCAGCGACGATCTGCTCTTCGGTCTTGGCGATGTCGCCGTAGGCGATGTTATTCCTTACCGTATCGTTGAACAGGATCGTCTGCTGGGTCACGATGGCGATCTGTCCCCGGAGCGACTCGATGGTGACCGTGCGGATGTCGTGGCCGTCGATGAGGATCGCCCCTTTCATGACGTCATAAAAGCGGGGGATCAGGTTGACGAGCGTCGTCTTTCCCCCTCCGCTCATCCCGACAAACGCAACCACTTCGCCCGCCCGGATCTTCAGGTTGATCGCTTTGAGAACCGGTGTCTCCTCGTAATGGAAATCGACTTCGCGAATCTCGATCTCCTGCGAGATTCGGGGTAGTGGCCGGGCGTCGGGGGCGTTCCTGATCTCCGGCACGAGATCGATGATGCCGAAGACCCTCTGAGCGCCGGCGATCCCTTGCTGGATCGTGTTGTTCACATTGGTCAACCGCTTCACCGGCTCGTAGAGCATAATGAGCGCCGTGAGGAAGGAGAAGAAGGTTCCGGGGGTGGATTGGCCTTGAATCACTTGGTACCCCCCATAGAAGATGATCGAGGAGATGCCGATGCCGCCGAGGAATTCCATGAAAGGGCTGGAGACGGCGTTGATCGAGGCCGCCTTGAGGTTGAGGCGGAAGAGCCGTTCGTTCTCCCCCGTAAATCTTCTGTTTTCGTATTCCTCCATGTTGAAGGCCTTGACGATCCTGGTCCCCGAAATCGTTTCCTGGAGGAGGGTGGTCAGGCTTCCTAAAGTGACCTGGGTCCTCGAAGCGATCTGGCGCATCCGCTGGCCGAACTTGGCGATGGGGAAGACGGCGAGCGGGAAGACGAGCATGGCAATGATGGCCAACTGCCAGTCGCGATAGAAGATGACGAAGACCAGACAGACGAGCGTGAAGGAATCCTTGAGGAGGGCTGTCACCGCCTCCGATACGGCCCCCTGAATGAATCCCACGTCGTTGGTGATTCGGGACATCAGAAGCCCGGTCGGGTTCTTTGTGAAGAAGGCGAGCGACTGGGTCTGGATCTTCCTGTAGAGCGCGGCGCGCAGGTCCGCCACGATCCGCTGCCCGATGAAATTCATAAGGACCGTCTGGACATAGCTGCATACCCCTTTGGTGAGGTAGATCCCTACTACGGCAAGCGGGATCCACTTCAGCATGTCGGAATTCTTTTTCAGGAAGATCTCATCGAGAGCCGGCTTGACGAGAAAGGCGAGCGCGGAGGTGGTCGCCCCGACAACGAGCATGCAGAATAGGGCAACAAGAAATCTGGCCGTATGCGGTTTAGCGAGTTTCAGCAGTCTTCTAAATACGTCCAAAATTGCCTCTCCCTAATGAAGCATCTCCCAGGCGATCTTTGCCGTCCGTTGTGATGCCCCGGGCGTACCGAGTTTTTCCCTTATCTCAGCAAGTGCGACCTTCATCTCTTTTGCTTTTCCCCGACTGACAAGGAGATCCTTGGCCTCTGCGGCTATACGCTCCGGATTTGCTTCATCCTGGATCAGTTCGGTTACGATGGCGCGACCGGCAATGATATTTGCCAGGCTGATATGATCCACATGGATGAACATCCGACCGATGATATAAGAAAAAGCGGAAACTTTGTAAACTACGACCATCGGGGTTTCCATGAGTGCTGTTTCCAGCGTGGCTGTTCCCGAGGCGACGATAGCCACGTCGGATATGGCGATGGCATCATAGATCTCGTTCCGGATGACATGCACCGGAACGGGAAATTGCCGGAGGATATCATGGACGAGGTCGGGATCGAGGGTCCCGGCGAGGGGCAGAACAAACTGGAGAGGGGAGAGCTTCGTATTGAGAATCCGGCAAGCCCTGAGCATTTCCGGCAGGAGCCGTGTCACTTCGGACCGGCGACTTCCCGGGAGAAGCCCCACCGTGATCGCCTCGTCCTTAAGACCGAATCGCTTCAGCGCCTCGATTCGCGCGTATGTTTTCTTCATTTCGTCCAGCAACGGGTGTCCGACAAAGGTGACATCCATCCCGGCTTCCCGGTAGAAATGCTCCTCAAAAGGGAGAATGACGGCCATCCGGTCCACGGAACTTCGGATCGTGGCGATCCGCCCTTTTCGCCAGGCCCATACCTGGGGGCTGATGTAGTAAAGAACCTTTACCCCAGACTTCCGAGCGGCTCGGGCGAGGGGGAGATTGAAATCCGGATAGTCGATGAGTATGACAAGGTCGGGCGGTTCCTTCGCCAGAGCGGTCTTGAGGCGGTGCATGATCCGCAGGATCGAACCAAGTTTGAAGACCACCTCCGTCAGTCCCACTACGGCCATATCGGCGACATCGGCGATCAGCTCGACGCCCGCGGCTTTCATCCGCGCTCCCCCGACACCGTAAAAAGAAAGATCCGGATCGAAGCGGTGGATTGCGCGAACCAGGTTTCCACCATGCAGATCGCCGGAGGCCTCTCCGGCGACGATCATGATCTTCCGGGTGTTCATGACTGTACTTGCTCTCCTGCGAGCGGTTCATCGAAACGGGGGTCGGCGGACGCGACGATGCCCATAAGTGAATCGAACGGGGCGCGGTTTTTATCGATCGCGTCGTTGATGCGCAGCGCCAGTTCCAGGGCGGCATGCCCGTCTCTCCCGGACACGAGCGGCGGTGTCCGACCCTTTACGGCTTCGATGAAGGAGCGGATCTCTTCTTCCAACGGATCATGCTTCTTGACCTCCACGTGATTTTCCGTGATCGTCGGCCGTCCGTCGGCGCCGTTTCTCCTGCCCAAAGAGACCAGTTCTCGCTTACGATAATCTACGGAATGGTATCCCTCGACACCGAAGAAACGGATCTTCTGCAGCGTCTTGCCGGTGACCCGGCTTGCGGTGATATTCGCGACGCAGCCGCTCGCAAAGGTCAGGCGGACATTGGCAATGTCCACCTTGTCCGATAGCACCGATACCCCCACCGCATCGATGGTTTTTACGGGGGAACGGACGAAGTGGATGAGGATGTCCAAGTCGTGGACCATCAAATCGAGGATGACATCCACATCCGTGCCGCGTTCAAAAAAGGGATGAAGCCGGTGGGATTCGATGAAAAGAGGATGCTCCATCACCGTGTGAAGGGCCGCGATAGCCGGGTTGAAACGCTCGATAAAGCCGATCTGGAGAATGAGATCTTTCGCATCTGCCAGGGCGATCAATTCCTCCGCCTCGGCAAGCGTTGCAGCGATGGGCTTTTCCAGAAGGACGTCCACCCCCGCCTTTAGAAAGACCGAGGCGACCTCATGGTGGACCCCGGTCGGCACTGCGATGGAGACGGCGTCAACCATTCCCGCAAGTTTTCGGCAATCGGACACGATCCGGCAACCATAGAGAGCTGCAGCCTGCTCGGCGCGTTCCAAGACCGAGTCGACAACTCCGACGATCCGGCACCCCGGTATGCCCTGATACTTTTGAAGGTGGTAGCCCCCGAGGTGTCCGATGCCGACCACACCGATTCTGATATCTTCCATTTTTTCACCTGCAGATTCCCCGTTCCGATTTCCGGATAAAATCAAGGAACTGCCGGACCTCGGGGAGATCTTCCACCTCCTGTTCGACTTTTTGGATCGCCGCGGACAAGAGCAGCGAGGAGCGGAAAACGATCCGATACGCCGCCCGCAGGGCCTGGATCGACTCGATGGAGAACCCTCGACGCTTCAGCCCGATCAAGTTCAGACCGAAGAGCTTGGCAAAGTTGCCGGATGCCATGACGAAGGGGGGAATGTCTTTGGTTACCGCTGATGCGCCCCCGATGATGCAGTGGGCCCCGATCCGTGTGAACTGGTGGATGCCGGAGAGTCCGCTGATGATGGCATAGTCTTCCACGTGAACATGGCCGCCCAGGTTGGCCGCGTTGGCCATGACGATATGATCGCCAAGCCTGCAATTATGGGCTACGTGACAGTATGCCATCAGCAGATTGTGATTCCCGATAAGGGTGACGCCGATATCGGCCGCCGTCGCCCGGTGGATTGTGACAAACTCCCGGATCGTGTTGTGGTTTCCGATCACGACCCGCGTCTCCTCCCCACGGTACTTCAGGTCCTGCGGGGCGCCGCCGAGGGAGGCGAATGGGGAGATCCGGCATCTCTCTCCAATATCGGTGCGGCTCTCGATGACCACATGGGGGCCGATGCTCGTGTTCCTACCGATATGGCAATCGGGACCGATAATACTGTATGGTCCGACCTCAACCCCTTCGGCAAGCGTCGCATCGGGGGAGATGATTGCTGTGGGGTGGATATTCATAAAGCTTCCTTCTTTTCTTTCGCTTCCAACGCAGCGACCCGCCGTTGTAGGGCAGACAGGGACTCCCGCATCGCCGGCAGTTTCGAGCGACAGGCCTCCATTTTTAACCAATCCCCGTGCGGCATGTGCGGCTTGCCGGCGACGACTCGGCCCGCGGAAATGTCCTTGTGGACCCCTGATCCTGCAGCAATCATGACGTGATCGCCGATCCGGATGTGGCCGACGATGCCGGCCTGTCCGCCGATGATGACGCCTCTTCCCATCTGTGTGCTTCCTGAGATGCCTACCTGGGCGACGACGACGGAATATTCTCCGATCACCACATTATGCGCGATCTGGACGAGGTTATCGATCTTCACTCCTCGCTGGATCCAGGTCCTGCCGAGGGTGCCGCGGTCGATGGTTGTATTGGCTCCGATCTCCACATCATCATCGATCTGGACGTAACCGACCTGGGGGATCTTTAGATTTTCCTTTCCGGGCCTTGCAAATCCGAATCCGTCGGACCCGATGACGGCGCCGGCATGGATGATGACGTGCCGGCCGATCAGGCAGCGGCGGTAAAGAACGACACGGGGGTAAAGAAGAGAGCCTTCGCCGACAACGGCATCCCTGCCGATGAAGACCCCGGGGTAGAGGACCGCCCTGCGCTCGACCTTCGCCCCGCGGCAGATGTGAACGCCGGGGTAAACGACGGCTTCGGGAGAGACCGAAGCCCCGGCCTCGATGCAGGCGTGTTCGCTGATCCCCTCCTTCTCTTCTTTCTCGGGATGAAAGAGGGTCAAGAGCCGACCCAAGGCGATATAAGGTTCCTCGACGATAAGGAGGTTTTTCCCCTTGCAGGCCATCTCCGGTGCAACGAGTATCGCGCTTGCCCCGGTGGCCTCCATTTTCTTTTTGTACTTCGGATTGGTTACAAAGGTGAGGTCCCCCTCACCGGCGTCGTCGATCCCCCGGATTCGTTCGATGCGAACCCCGCCGTCGCCGCTGATTCGTCCGCCCAGAAACGCGGCGATATCGTTTAATGTCTTGATCACTGTTCCCATCCGTCACTTCTTGGATCTTGATGCCCTGCTGAACTCCTCGATCACCCGCTTCGTAATGTCGTTCTCTTTTGCGAAATAGGCCAGAGGGATGGTGCTCACGTCGACGATCATGGTGTATTTTTCCTTATCACCGATCGCCTGGACTATCTTCATGATATCCGGGACCATTTTCTTATAGAGTTCCTGCTGTTTTGCCTTGACCTCTTCTTCGGAATCCTTGACCTCGATCTGAAAATCGCGGACTTTCTTCTGAAAAGCGACCTCTCTTTCCTTTATGACCTCTTCCTTGAGAAGGGGGCGCTGTTTTTCGAGGTCTTCTTTGAGCTTCTTGAGTTCATTATCTTCTCGCTGCAGTTTTTCTCTGGTCTTCTTGACTTCCTCGACCACTTTCTTCCCGGCAACGCTGGTGAAGATGACTTCCTCGATATGCACGAACCCGGTCTTTTCAGCCGCCGCCGCCCCTGATCCCATAAGGACCAGCATCGGGATCACCAGCCCTGTAATAAACAAGCCGTATCTTTTCATTTCCTGTTCCCCTTTCGAATGTATTTGTATCAGAACCTTTGCCTACATGAACATCCCGATCGAGAACTCGAACCGGCTGGTCGGTTCGCCCTCTTTCGGATCGAGGACATACCCCCATTCCAGACGGAGGGGGCCGATCGGTGAGTACCAGCGTATCCCCACACCCGCCGTTTTTCGGAAATCATTTATTTGGTAGCCGCTTTCCCAGGAGTTGCCGGTATCGAAGAAGAGCACCCCTTTCATTCCGGCGTTTTTGATCAGCGGAAAGATGTATTCGAAATTGAAGTTCAGCAATGTGAGGCCGCCGATGACCGTTCCCGTCGCGGGATCTTTCGGCCCCACTTCCCGAAGTCCGCGCAGGGAGTTGATGCCTCCGAGATAGTACCGCTCATAAATGGGGATCTCCTTCCCTTGATTGGCCGTCATGTACCCGATCCTTCCTCGGGCGCCGAAAACGGTGTCCAGGGGGAGCGGGAAGAACCAGGCGGATACCGCCCCGTAGCGTGTGTAACTGACATCGCCCTGGAGGGGGCCTCCGGTATATTCCAGCGTGACGGTGTTCTTGGATCCCGTAGAGGGGAACATTGTATCATTCGTCGAGTCTCGGGTGATGTTGAAAGAAATACCGCTGCTCGTCGTTCTTCCGGCCTGCTTCTTGATGTAAAGCGATGCCGTATCCAAGATCTCCTTCACGGTGTCCGTGGAAAGTCGGTAGCCGACATAACCGGTGATGTATCGCGAGAGGGGATAACCGAGGACTGTCCCAAATCCGCTCGAATCGAGTTTGTAGGCATCGTACTCGCGGTAGAGGTTCCAGAGATCGAACTTGCTCCGGAGAGGGATGTCGAAGAGCCATGGTTCGGCGAAGGAAAGGTCGTAGAGTGTGAAGCGGGAACCGATGCTCGCCTTGAGACTCAGCGTCTGACCTCGGCCGAAGAGGTTCTGTTGGGAAACCTGAGCGGATAAGACGGCTTGATCCAGGGCGCTATATCCGGCGCCGAGGCTGAACATGCCCGTCGCCTTCTCCTTGACGCCGATGTTTATGTCCGTCAGGGTTTCGTCGGGTCCCTTCTGGGTCTGGAAGTCGATTTCTTCGAAGTATCGCAGTCGGTTCAGCGCCAGGTAACTGTCTTTGAGCTTTGTCCGGTTGTAGAGATCTCCCTCAACCACAAAGAGCTCGCGGCGGATCACCTTATCGCGTGTTTTGGTGTTCCCCGTGATATTGATCCGGTGGAAGTACACCAACTTCTTTTTGCTGATTTCATAAGTCACATCGACGGTCTGGGTTTTGTCCTGCGGTTCGGTGCGGGGGGCGACATCGGCGTTTGCGAAGCCCTCGTCATTGCAGACCTGCGCCAGATAATCGATGTCCTTGATGATCGCTTCGCGGTCGTAGAAGTCTTTCTTTTTGATCTGGAGTTTCTCCAGCAGATCCGCGCGCGGTGTGTTGAGCTCGTCGCCGGTGATTGTCACTTTTCCTACGCGGAATTGGCGGCCTTCCGAGACGGTCATCTTGATAGTGATCCCTTCCCTTTCAGGGATGATTTCGGGCTCGCCGACCTGGGCGTTGATGAAGCCGTTGTTTAGGTAAAAAGCATTGATCTTCCCCACGTCCTGCTTCAGTTGGTCTTTTTTCAGAACGCCGGAGTCGGTCATGAAATGGAAGATGCCCCATTCGTTTGTGGTCATCATGTTCTTCAGTTCTTTTGAGGTGAAGGTGCGGTTTCCTTCGAAGACGATGTTCCGGATGAAGAGTTTTTCGTTTTCCACAATGCTGATCACGATCTGAACGTCGCGTTCGCCCGCCTTCTCGATGGCGTAACGGATCTCGGCGTTGTAGAACCCCTTGCCGTCATAGAGGGTCTTGATCTTTTCCATGTCGGCCTTGAGCCTCTCGGGATTTGCCGTTTGTCGGGTCCTGACGGTCATCGCACCTTCGATCTCGTCCCTTTTTATGACCTTGTTCCCATTGATCCGGATCTCCGTGATCATCGGTTTTTCCACAACAAGGAAAGCGATAAGCTTTCCCCCCGGGATATCCGTCAACTCTACCTTAACATCATCGAAATGGCCCATCTTGAAGATGGCTTTGATATCGGTGGAAAGGTTCTCATCGGTAAGAAGGTCCCCCACAGCGCTTTTCAGGACTTGATTGATGGCGCTTCCCTCGATCTTTCGGTTGCCCCTGAATTCGATGCGGGCGATCCTCTGTTCGGGGGCGATCCGGCTCATGATATCGATCCGGAGCTGGGCGAGTATGGCGCCGAGACGCTGCCTGCCCTTGCCCTGAACGAATACCCCCGGGAGGGCTTTCCCCGTGCGGACATCGATCAGTCGCGCATCAACGCTGATCTGCTCACCGAATTCGGTCACGCTCCCCGCGAGGGTGTAAGCGGCGCCGGCCGTTCTGCCTACGGCGAGGATCAGGGCATCGTCGAGGCGCTTCCCTTCAATGGCGGCGCTGATGGTCTTTCGATCCACAAGGCGGATGGTTTTCGATTTCAGCAGCTCAGCAGCCACACCCTGATATACCGTTTCCTGGAGATTGGCGGCGCTGATAGGAGTCGTGCTATGGACCACAAAAGGAAACAGGGCGACACTCCGGAGTATTTCTGCCGTTGCTCCCCATGTTGGCCAGGCAAGAATCGTTAGGAGAGCCGCTGATGCGCATGTCAGAAAAGATTTTTTATTCATGGGAATAGATCCTTCCATCGCGCAGACCGATTTGCTGGGACATACGGTCGGCCAGCGACTGGTTGTGTGTGACCACGATCAGTGTGATCCGCTTCGCTCTGTTCAATGTCATTAGAATCGCTTCTATCTTCTTTCCGGTTTCCGTGTCAAGGTTTCCTGTGGGTTCGTCCGCGAGGAGGATTTCCGGTTCGAGGATGAGGGCGCGTGCGATGGCGACCCGCTGTTGTTCGCCACCGGAGAGCTCTCCGGGTTTGTGGGTCATCCGGTCTTTCAACCCCACTTCATCAAGGATCGACTCCGCCTTTCGCTTCGCCTCGGTTCTCGGCATCCGATGGATCAGGGCCGGCATCATTGCGTTCTCAAGGGCGCTGAATTCCGGAAGCAGGTTATGAAACTGAAAAACGAAGCCGATCTTCCGGTTTCGAAAGGCGGCAAGCTTCTTTTCGGGCCATGTGAAGACATCAACGCCGTCGAAGAGCACGGATCCTGATGTCGGGTGGTCGAGGGTGCCGAGAATATGGATCAGCGTGCTCTTGCCCGAACCGGAGACTCCCACCACGGCCAAGGATTGTCCTTGTGCGATGTGGAGGTTCAGCTCTTTGAGAACCTCGATCTTGAGTCCGTCTTTGAGAAAGGTTTTGTTGAGGTCTTCAACTTGGATCATCCGCTTATCCCTTTATCGTCATTCATAGCGCAACGCCTCCGCCGGATCCAGCCTGGAGGCTCGCCAGGAGGGATAGATCGTAGAGAGGAAGCTGATCAGCATCGTACCTGCGATGATGATCCCCACATCGCCGAAGTTGACTTGCGAAGGGAGTTCGCTCAAGTAGTACACCTCCCCGGGGAGTATCTTGAAGCCGAAGAGCCTCTCGATGTAACGGGAGAGGGCCTCTAGATTGAAGGCAACAACCAGCCCGGCGAGACTGCCGAAAAGTGTGCCGATGGTCCCTACGATAAGTCCCTGGAAAATGAAAATTTTCATGATCCCCGCCCGCGTGGCGCCCATCGTCTTGAGGATGGCGATGTCCCTGTTCTTCTCCATAACGATCATGATCAACGCGCTGATGATATTGAAGGCTGCGACAATCACGATCAGGGAGAGGATGATGAACATGACACGCTTCTCAAGTTTTAGCGCGGCAAAGAGATTCCGGTTCATCTCCATCCAATTCCGGCCCAAGTAGGGGTAACCGAGCTTCTTCTCGATCGACTTCGCAATTCGGTCCGCTTTATAGATGTCGTCTACCCGGATTTCGATGCCCGTGACAAGGTCGCCCATGTTCAGAAACTCTTGGCAGGTCTTCAGCGAGACATAGGCAAGCGTCGAATCGTACTCGTAGAAGCCCGATTCAAATATGCCCACAACGGTGAAAGGCTTCATCCTCGGAACCATGCCCATCGGTGTGGAAACGCCGGAAGGGGAGACGATATGGACCGTTTCAAAGAGAAACACCCCGAGGTTCTTCGCAAGCTCGCGACCGATGATGATTCCAGGGAGTCCGGCCTGTTCGTGTTTCAAGCCGGGGATATCGCGTTTTCCGTCCTGGAGATATTCCAGCTTCCCTTCTCGGAACTTCCCGAGATTGATCACCTTCGGGGCGTCTTCAAGGGAGAGACCCCGCAGGACGATACCGGTCACGTTGGTCCCGTTTTTCAGCATCGCCTGGCTGTAAATGAAGGGGGTGGCGGCGACGACGCCGGGGACTTGGGCAACCTCCTTCATGACCGAGGCGTGCTGACGCATCCCGCTGCCGTGTTCCAGCACGACGACATGGGAATTGATCCCCAGGATCTTGCTGCGCAGATCGGTTTCAAAACCGTTCATGACGGCAATTACAATGATCAGAGCCGCAACGCCCAGGAAGATCCCGGCGATCGAGATGAAGGTGATGATCGAAACGAAGACCTGTTTCCGTCTGGCCCGGAGGTAGCGCAGGCTGATGATGAATTCGTAAGACATTACTGATCCGTTTTTACCGTTTTGATGGTTGCCGGGTCGCCTTGCGACGCCTCCCTTACGCGGAGGAGCGGAAAGAGGATTACATCCCGGATCGAAGCCGAGTTGGTGAAAAGCATGACCAGCCGGTCGATGCCGATTCCCTCCCCCGCCGTCGGCGGCATACCGCACTCGAGTGCGCCGATGTAGTCCTCATCCATTTCGTGGGCCTCCAGATCGCCGGCCTCCCTTTCCCTAAGCTGCATTTCGAAACGCCCGCGCTGGTCGACGGGATCGTTGAGTTCGGAGAAGGCGTTGGCAATCTCCTTCCCGCAGATGTAAAGCTCGAAGCGATCCACGAGGGAGGGATCGATGGCATTTCGTCGCGAAAGGGGCGAGACCTCCACGGGGTAATGTGTGATGAAGGTCGGTTGAATGAGCTTTGCCTCGACCGTCTCGTCGAAGATGGCCATCATCACCTTGCCCGGCGGATCGCTGTCCTTTATCTCGATCCCCAGCTTTCGCGCGTAGTCGGCCATCCGTTCGCTGTCAGCAAGGATTGACGCGTCGACGCCGCCGATCGAGGTTATGGCATCGCGAACCTTGATCCGTTGCCAGGGGGGAGTAAGGTCGATTTCATTCCCCTGATAGCGGAATGACAGGGAACCGCAAATGCTCCGGCTGACAAAGCTGATGAGTTCTTCCGTCAAGGGCATCAAATCTTCGTAAGTGGCGTATGCCTGATAGAACTCCATCATCGTAAACTCGGGATTGTGAAAGGTGGAAATCCCCTCGTTACGGAAGTTCCTGTTGATTTCGAACACCCGCTCCATCCCTCCTGTGATCAGGCGCTTGAGATAGAGTTCGGGGGCGATCCGGAGAAAGAGGTTCATCCCCAGGGCATTATGAAATGTCTTGAAGGGACGGGCGACGGCGCCGCCGGCTCGTGGCTGCATCATCGGGGTCTCTACCTCAAGGAAATCACGTTCCTCCATAAAGCGACGGATGAAGCTAATGATCTGGCTCCGCTTGCGGAAGACCTCCCGGACTTCGGGATTTACGATCAGGTCGAGGTGGCGCTGGCGGTACCGGATTTCGATGTCCGTCAAACCATGCCATTTCTCCGGCAGGGGCCGCATTGCCTTGGAAAGCAGGCGGAGGCCATTCTCCTCGATGTCGATGGTAAGCTCGCCGGTTTTTGTTTTGAACACCCGGCCGGCAATCCAGACGATATCCCCGATGTCCAGTTTCTTGAAAAGCGAGAAAGCCTTTTCCCCGACCTGGTTTTTGCGGAGAAAGGCCTGGAGCATCCCCTTACGGTCCTGGATGCTGATGAAAGCGCCCTTTCCGAAGTCGCGGACGGCCATCAGCCGACCGGCGAGAGTGAAGCGTTCCTTAACCTTTTCCAGGGCTTCGTGGTCAAACGAACGGAAACGCTCGCTGATTGCAGCTGTCGTTTCCCCGACCTTGGCATCATTGGGATACAAATCGATGCCGTCTTCCCGCAGTGAATCGATTTTTTCATGGCGTCTTCGCTGGAACTCGCTTTCTTCCATAAACAAACGGCCTCGTTACATGTAGATATAAAGCTAATTTTTCTATATTTTTATTCGCTATTAGTCAAGCATGAATTGACACTCAGGTATGCTTGGAAATCATATTCCCCCCATTTATCAGGTTTTTCGCATTGCGGCCGGACAACAACTTGTGTATGATCGGGGGCAACGATATTAAGGAAAGGGGGAAGGCATGATCAACAAGGCAATCCTTGTGGGTAGATTGGGAAAAGATCCGGAGGTGAGGTACACGCCGGATGGGATGATGGTGACAACCTTTACCTTGGCAACGGATGAACAGCGAAAAGACAAGAATGGGGAAAGGGTAAGAACGACCGAGTGGCACCGGATCGTGACCTTCGGAAAGCTGGCGGAGATATGCGGCAAGTACCTGATTAAAGGGAAACTTATATTTGTGGAGGGGCGGATCAGGACACAGGCTTGGGAGGACAAGGAGGGAAACAAGCGCTCCACCACCGAGATCATCGCCTCGGATATGCGCATGCTCGATTCGAAAGGGCAGAAGGGCGCCGAGGCATCGCAGGAGGAACCCCCGTTGCCGCATCCCGGCGCGGATGGACCCCTGCCCGAGGATGACGTACCATTCTAAATGATTATGACTTCTTCTCTTCGGTCTTCTTCTCGTCGGCAGGGGTGACGTCGATTTCGTTCGGCTCGTGCGTGGCTTTCTTGAAATTCTTGATGCCCCGACCGAGCGCACTGCCGATTTCGGGCAGCTTCCCGGCACCGAAGATGATCAGGATAATCACCAGGATGACCAGCAATTCAGGCATGCCTATTCCGAACATGGTCTTATAACCTCATTTCAAGTATTTCTTTCCCGGAAACCCTATGCCATCGGTTCGTGGTTGTCAAACGGTAACTTCTCTGTCCCAATAAAATCCTTTTATATTTCACGCGAGCATGTTTCTGCCCCGCTGTAGTTAGTCTATGGGGAGTTCTTCATTCCTGCTGCTTGTCCGGCAGGCGTATGTGGATGACCTGCCCCCGTTTTCCAATGCTTCCCAGCGGCTTTCCCTGGAAGATCAGATCGATCCCTCCCGCGTTACCGATATCGAGCAGAAAAAAGTCAGAGGCCCTACGCTCGATCCTGTCCCCCGGCCTGAGCAGTACCTGGGAGGGAGAATCGTGGTCTTCCGTGATCCTCGCCCAGGTAAGCTCTTTGGCTTCGATGACCAGATGCAGCCTTTTTTCGGCTGCGCTTTGGGATGACGGGGAAGCGGCCGGCGCTCCTGGGGCCGGTATCGCTCCCGTTGCCGCGGTCGTCTTTGCCATAACCGGCGGTGACCCTGGAAGGGGCTTTTCTTGCGACATCGCCTTCGCTTCGAGGGACGGGGTTGGAGCAGCCTCTGGCGGAGGGGACGATTCGCCGGATTGGGCCGGGAAGAAAAAACTGCTGAACTGATCATGCAGGTCAAGAGGATAGACAAGAATACCGGCGGCGACCGCGATGGCAAGGCCTACAAAAAAGAAGAAGTAACGCCGGCTGTGAGATCGGGTTTTCTTTATCTCCGTCTCCTCGCTGGGCGGCTTGAGACCTTCCAGATGCCTTTCGTAGTGGCTCAGGATCGGTTTTTCGTCAACCCCGACGGCCTGGGCGTATTTCCGGATGAAGTTTCTTGTATAGACGGGAGGGGGAAGATGGCTGAAATCCCAGCTTTCCAAGGCTGTCAGGTTGATCAGGCTGATCCGGGTGGCGTAAAAAACGTCGGATAGCGAGAATCCCTTCGCTTCCCTCGACGCCTTCAGATCCAAGACGGTCTCGGTCGGTGGTTCGGGTGTCTTGACCGCCGGCGGAATGTCCATATTCTCATTCATGGCATGGATATCCCCTCATAGACTATGAATATCGTTAGCACCATTTAACCGAGCGTGCAATAGAAAGATGAACATGATAACATTATCTATTACCAATAAAATAGAAATGGAGAGGGTATGACAAGGAAGGACGATCAGCGGCGATTCCTCGCCGCGGTTGCCGTTGAAGCGGGGACGCTCCTGCGGGATAAACTTTATGACCGCCATACGGTTCGGTATAAGGGGGAGATCAACCTGGTGACGGAGGCCGACCACCTCTCCGAGACAGCGATAACGGAAAGGATCCGCCGCGCCTTTCCCGGGGATGATATCCTTACGGAAGAATCTCCCGAGACGACGAAAGGTTCGGATTTTCGCTGGATTATCGATCCGCTTGACGGAACGACGAACTATGCCCACGGATACCCGGTCTTCTGCGTCTCCATCGCTCTGGAGGTTGCCGGAGAGATATGCCTTGGCGCTATCTATAACCCGATCCTGGTGGAGCTTTTTACAGCGGAGAAGGGGGCGGGGGCCTTTTTGAACGGCAACCGGATCGCCGTCTCCCGGACGGCGAATCTCAACGAGGGGCTTCTGGCGACCGGCTTCCCCTACGACATCCGGGACGACCGAAACAACAACGTGAATTACTTCACGGCATTGGCGATGAATGCCCAGGCGGTCCGCAGGGCCGGTTCGGCGGCTCTCGATCTGGCCTATGTAGCGGCAGGTCGCTTCGACGGCTTTTGGGAGCTGAAACTCATGCCCTGGGACACCGCGGCCGGCTGGCTCCTCGTCACCGAGGCGGGCGGCGTCGTGACCGACCTCGCGGGCGGTCCTTACGGGCTTTGCTCTCCCCATATGCTGGCCGGGAACGGACGCATCAACGACGAGATACTCCGGATACTCTCCGAAACCGATCCTCTCTACCGCCCATAGACGGCTATTTCTATGGGTCTGTGGTCAGTTTGACCCACACCCTTCGCGTTCTCGGCCCGTCGAATTCGCAAAAAAAGAGCGACTGCCACGTCCCGAGAACGAGTCTGCCGTCTTTGATGAATACCGTCTGCGATGCACCGAAAAACGAGGCCTTGATATGGGCGGCGGAGTTCCCCTCCGCATGCCGGTAATGGTCGGAAAGCGGTATAAGCCGGTCCAAAGCCGCGAGGATATCCCGCGGAACATCCGGGTCGGCGTTCTCGTTGATCGTGATCGCCGCCGTGGTGTGGGGGATAAAGAGACGGCAGATCCCGTCTTTGATACCGCTTTTTTGGACTTCCTCCGCGATGCGAGCGGTGATGTCGATCATCTCGCACTGGGCGGCAGTCCTGATTGTCAGTGGGGTCATTTTTCTCCTTTTCCCGATGAACTTGAAAAAGCTACGAAGCCGTCGTCGCTTCGGCGCCGGTCAATGCCGCATGGAGCCGCTCGCCGATAATCAGGCCGCGATCGATGAAATCGGGTCCATATCTCTTCCCCGTCGGGGTCCTGAAACTATCCCGGATCTGCCGGATTCCTTCGAGCCCGGAAAGAAAGCGGGCGAGGAGCTTCTTCAGAGGGATTTCCCGGGGAAGAACCATCGCCCAGAGGGTTTCGGTAAAATTGTCGGGTCCCCAGCGGAACTTGTCCGCATCGTACAGGGTATCGGCGAGGAGCTGCGCTGTGCAACCGCTAAGATTCCCGTAAGGTCGGAAGGCCTCATGGCTGCGAATGGCGTGGACGATATCCGCACATTCGCCATCGTGAAGCGAAAAGGAGGGAAGGATCTTTTTCACCTCTTGGGCGCCCCGCGCTGCATGTCCTTTTTCGTCCCGGCAGATATCGTGGAAAATCCCGGCGAGGTGGGCAAGGAGGACCAAACGTCGGACGCCGGCGTCGGGGACTTTGCCTCCTGTTTCGATGAGGACAAGGGCGCCGCTATCGACGGCCACCTTCTCGACATGGGTCAGTCCATGGCCGGGACAGGCGTCTCGTTCCTCTACAATTCGCAGCCCTGTTGCGCTCATCGGCTCGTCGGCAAACAACTCCCGTGAGAGCGCCACTTCCTTAGCCTTCTCGAGGTAGAAGCGGGGCGTCCCGACCTCAACGGCGATCGCCCGGGAAAGATCGATAGCCCGGCGGTATTCGTGATCGGGCAATCGTCACACCTCCATCAAGGCATCAGGTTTTCCCCCGCTCCTGGGCAATCCGTATATAGGTTTCCATACCGGTTTCCGGGGGGACATACTGCTGGTCAACGGGTTTTTTCACGAGCTGCATGGCGTCGCTCGGGCAGGTGGAAACGCACAGACCGCAGCCGATACAGCGGTTAAGATTGATGACGGCCTTATCCTCTACAATATCTATAGCCTCCATCTGGCAGCGATCCAGACAGGCTTCGCAACCCGTACAGGCATCACCGTCAACCCGAGCATAGTAATTGCTTTTAACTGCCGCGGCGGGGCTTTCCTGTTTTTTCAGGGACCCGAGAATCCCGCAGCAGTCGCCGCAGCAACTGCACATTCCCCCGGTATACTGGGCGTTGAACGGCTGCAAGACAAGGGCGGCGGCCTCATTTTTTCGGGCAATTTCCTTTGCTTCTTCCTTCGTGACATACCGTCCCATGCCGTTGTCTACATAAAAACTCGCATGGGAGCCGAAGAGAAAGCAGGCCTCCATGGGCTTATCGCAACCACGGCCGACTTTTTTTGCCATCGTTCGGCAGATACAGGGGGCAACGGCAATTTTCTTCTGGTCGTCAAAAATTTTCATGACATCCTCGTAGGGTGCGATGGGCCATTCGGTCACCAGCTCCTTATTGATCGGAATGGTGCGCATGACGGGTGTGCCGAAGGCCGCAAAGCTCTTCCCGAGGGCGGCATGGTAATACTCATCCATATCCCTGGCAAGCGTCTCGTCGACGGAATTGAGCTGAAACTCATAGATACCTACCACAAAAGGAACGGCCGCATAACGTGCGGCGCCGCTTTTTACCTGACGAAACAGCAATCCGCGCTTGGCCATCGCTTCGAGGTGCGCGGCGGTTTCCGTTATCGGAAGTTTCAGCCGCGCCGCTATGTTCTCGGGCGATTCCAGCATCGGGGACAACAGCAGAAACATCTCGGCATCCGCTTTGGTGAATATTTTTCTTAGGATTTTTATTTCGATGCCGTTTCGCGTCGCGGGAAAGCCGGTACCCATGTCATCGAGTCTCTGTCTGAGCTTTTCATACACGTCGTTCATCGCTCTGGCCTGCTTACACCCACACATAGGATCCATCCAGATCCTTTTTAACCCTGCCTTGCTTTTCCGCGTCCCTGATGATCTCCTCGATCTGTCTCTCGGACAACCCAAATTTCTCCTTGAGCGAGGCAACGGAGACCTCCGTTTGGATCTTCTCTTTCACCGAAAGCGTATCGGATTGACTGATCGACGTATCTTCGCTCCTGATGCATTTGCCCAGCGTGTTGAAATACTTTCGAACCGGCGGCCGTGTTCCATTCGATGCCTGCTTGGCTTCACAGATTGTTTGTTCGCTTGTCGCTCCGCTTCCCTGTGCTTCTGCTGCGCCAGAGTCTGCTCGCTTTCCCTCTTTTGGTTTGTCGGTTTTTCCCTTTGACATCATCTCTTTCTGCGTCCTGTCCTGTTGAGACTGGTCTCCTTTCTTCTTCCCGCGGCTCTCGCTCAGCAGCGCCTGTATCTTATAGAAGTTCGCTTTTATAAACGATTCCGAGCCGCTGATCTCTGTTTCCCGGGTCTGCGAATTGAACTTGATCTTGGTCATATGTTCTTTATCATCTCCATAAAAAAACGAAAATTTCTGTCCTGTTATGCAACGACAGAGATGTTGCTCTGTTCTTCATCCGCACTGATCACGCTGTTGGATTGGAATTCGTGAAGGAGCTTGGCGGGGAATATATGTCGTCATCCCCTAAAAGTCAATGTAAAAAAGATGGATGCAGGAAAATGCCGAAATATGGTAAAATGTTCCATCATTCCATAGGATATTTATATGGGCAGAAAAAGACCTGTCAGGTTTCTCATCATGATGATCATCTTGAGCCATCTTTTTGGTTCAACTCTAATCCTCGATGATGCAAGGGCAGAGACAAGGGTCACGATCACCATTGCTGCAGGCGGTGTCGCCTGCGGTCTCTATCTTTTTATCCATTACTCCTTTAGAGTCTCTCTTTCCGCGCACCTATATCCGGCTGAAACAGCCGCTTTGGTCGAGCTCGGGCCCGAAGGGTGGAAAATCGGGTTTCCCTCCGCGGCGTTCATGGAAACCGAACGACGCAGCGTTTTAGGGGCAGCGCACACTCCGGAGGGTTTGCGGATGGATCTTCTAAGATGGCGTTTCTAAAGTAGAAAAGCAAGGGGCTAACCGTAAATGGTTAACCCCCTGTTTTTGTTGGCGCGCCCAGGAGGATTCGAACCTCCGACATTCAGATTCGTAGTCT
>Ga0233425_10002997_pt1 | contig 31837 bp, 25 predicted proteins | sample Watercolumn_Towu_2_FD_181712 | JGI IMG/M metagenome (GOLD analysis project Ga0233425, IMG submission 181712) | Freshwater microbial communities from Lake Towuti, South Sulawesi, Indonesia - Watercolumn_Towuti2014_140_MG | ecosystem: Environmental > Aquatic > Freshwater > Lake | place... | reverse complement strand
ACAACTAAAAAGCGGATTATCGGGAAAAAATATAACCATTGAAATTCACCTTTCGGAGCTAAAGGAAAACGCTGCGGTAATCGGAGGTGCAAGACTGATTGACGAGGATTACTGGGTGAAAGTTAAGGATCTGTTATCGAAAATGTAATGTAAACTCAAGCATTATGACAAAAAAAATCAATTTCAATTATGTCCTGCCAGTGCTCATGTCGTTCTTTGTGATGAGCTTTTGCGATCTTGTCGGGATAAGTCTCGACAGGGCTAAAGAGGATATGAACCTTACCAATACATTAGCCGGATTAATACCTATGGCGGTTTTTGTTTGGTTCTTCGTTTTCTCAGTATCTGTCGGTACACTTCAGGACAGGTTCGGAAAGCGGGTAATACTTAACGCAGGAATGGTGGTAACCGCTCTGGGTCTTTTATTGCCTTATTTCTTTTATTCCTTTGTAACCCTGCTCACCGGCTTCGCATTTCTGGGAATCGGGAATACGATCGTCCAGGTTTCCGCCAACCCGTTGCTGGTAGATGTAGTCCCGCGGGAAAAAACATCTAGTTTTCTTAGCTTTTCCCAGTTTATCAAATCCATCGGATCAATGGCAGCTCCTTTTCTCGCCGGTTGGCTCGCCATACAATTCGGCGACTGGAAATTGCTTTTCCTGGTATTCGGCATAGTTTCAATCTTAGCAGTTCTGTGGCTCAGTGCTGTTAAAATAGAAGAATCGAAAAATACCGAAGCAAGGGCAACAATGGCTTCTTCGTTCAGGCTGCTTGGAAACGGATATATAACGATGATGGTGATTGGAATTTTCCTCGTTGTTGGGATTGATGTAGGAGTGAATGCCGTTTCCGGGCAATTTATCATGAGTAAATTCGGTGCTGCGCAGGAATTCGCTGAAAAAGGAAGGAGTATATATTTCTTCGGGAAAATGCTGGGAACATTCCTTGGAGCGCTGATGCTTGCACGGCTGTCGTCGCGCCGGTTCTTCATCAGATCTTCAGTTTTAGGACTGATTGCCGCCATTGCATTGATCCTGGCTCCAAACCAGATGATTGCAATGGTCATCATTTTTATTGTCGGATTGGGATTTGCAAACATATTCCCTCTTATCTTTTCATTGACTGTCGAAAAATTCCCGAACCGTTCAAATGAAATTTCCGGGTTAATGATGATGGCGATCTCCGGCGGCGCGGTTATTCCGTTTGTGATCACTAAAGTAATCGACAGCATAAGTCTGTCTGCCGGGATGTTCGTGCTCATCCTTTGCGCAGTTTACCTGCTATTTCTTGCCATCATCAATAAAAATAAAAACTGAGCCTGGTTTTTTCAGCTGGGATGAGATCAGGATGGCGAAAAAGCGGACAAGCCCTGATGCCGGGCTCACCTGAAAAGATTACGGGAAGTTATAACATCTATCCTTTTACTAAGCTGGCGGATGGGATTATTTTCAAGGGATACAAATCCGTTGCTGAATACATCTGTCAGTATGAAACAATCATCGTTGACGGCTACCAGGGTGTTTTTTTCGAACCACTGATTGAAACACTCTCTTCGGAACTGACTGCAAAGGGAACTCAGGTTAACGTTGTCGATTTTTCGAGGTTTCTGAAGCCCGAATCTCAGATCAGCAGTCTTATTGAGCCTTACCTCGGCGGGGATGATCCGCTTTTCGGCAGGCGTGCTGAGATTGATTTATCCGGCTTTTTCGAAACAGATAAACTGCCGGAGGTTAATGGAGGCAGAAATTGCGTGAACCTGATTTATGGCACCGGCTCTGCACTTTGCGGTTGGGAAGGGTTGTTAGTCTATATCGACCTTCCGAAAAACGAACTCCAATACAGGGCTCGTGCCGGCAGCATCACCAATCTTGGCGCATCAGAAGCGCAGGATATTAAAATGATGTACAAGAGGTTCTATTTTGTCGACTGGGTTGTGCTGAACAGGCATAAACAAATCATTGCCGATAAAATAGATGTTCTCATCGATGGTCAGAATCCCGACAACCTCGTTTGGATAAGAGGAAATGATTTTCGTGAAGGTCTCAGGATGATCAGCCGGAATGTTTTCAGGGTACGTCCCTGGTTTGAACCCGGTCCGTGGGGAGGACAATGGATTAAGAACCGAATTCCCGGGCTGAACCGGGATGCGGTCAATTATGCATGGTCGTTCGAGCTGATCGTACCTGAAAACGGGTTGATACTCGAAAGCTCCGGCATCCTGCTTGAATTTTCGTTTGATTTCATGATGTTCCTGAATTCGGGGAATGTCCTGGGAAAACATTCCGACAGGTATGGTTCAGTTTTCCCGATACGTTTCGATTTTCTCGATACTTTTGATGGCGGAAACCTGTCCGTTCAATGTCATCCGCATCTTGAGTATATCCGGGAAAATTTCGGTGAAGAGATCACACAGGAAGAAGCCTACTACATTCTGGATACTAAAGATGACGCCCGATGCTACCTCGGTTTCCGCGAAGGAATCAACCCGGAGGAGTTCAGACAAGCCCTGATCAAAAGCAGGGATTGCAACGAAGAGTTCAGTGTCGATAATTTTGTTCTCTCCCGATCCACTGCAAAGCATGACTTTTACCTGATACCACCAGGAACCATTCACGGATCCGGGAGGAATAACGTGGTACTTGAAATCAGCACTACCCCTTATATTTTTACATTTAAAATGTACGACTGGCTCAGGGCTGATCTCGATGGAAGACCACGAGCCCTGAATATCGAAAGGGCAATGGACAACCTGAATTTCGATCGCCAGGGAAAAACCGTTGACGATGAACTGGTTTCCTTGCCGGTTCTCCTGGAGGAGAACAGCGACTGGCAATTATATGAGCTTCCCACACATGCCGGTCACAGCTACAAAGTTTTAAGATATCATTTCATTTCCCGGATCAATATCAGTACAAATGATACCTGCCAAGTTCTGAACCTTGTGCAAGGAACTTCAATATCCCTCAGAACTATGAATGGCATGGTTCGGACATTTCATTACGCAGAGACCTTTGTGGTGCCGGCAGCGGCAAAAAGCTATACTTTACTGAACCAGTCGGATAAAACCGCCATTGTGGTCATCGCATTTCTCAAGGATGAACTTGTTTGATCAATAAAATGCGGCATTGTTTCTTATCATCGGGGTTGAAGAAGCCGGGATTTTTGTAAACCTGATTTACTTCCAGAGTTTTTCCATCTCTTCAAGGCTTTTGCCCCTGGTTTCAGGAACCAGTTTCCACACGAACCAGGCTGCAAGGATTCCCATTATCCCGTAAATCCAATATGAAAATCCATGATGAAAGTGTCCTGTCAGCCACGTGGATTTATCGAGGATGGGAAAAGTGGAGGAAACCAGGTAGTTTGAAATCCATTGAGCAGCAACCGCTACAGCCATAGCCCTGCCCCTGATTCGGTTGGGAAATACTTCGGAAAGCAGTACCCAGGTGACGGGACCCCACGAAACGGCAAAACATGCAACATAACCCAGCATGAAAATGAGAGCCGCCCAACCCAGTGAATTGAAATAAAACGCAAATCCAAGCAAGAACATGAACAACGCCATACCCAGTGCTCCGATGATCTGCAAGGGTTTCCGTCCGGATTTATCCACCGTATATATTGCTATTATGGTAAAAGTGAGGTTGATGATCCCGACAACCACAGTCTGAAGTAAGGCTGAATCCGTTCCCGATCCCATGTTCCTGAAAATTTCCGGAGCATAATACAGGACAACATTTATCCCGACAAACTGCTGAAATACGGACAATAAAATCCCGATGATGATCACAAGAAACCCAAAGGAAAAAAGCCTGCCGGAATGGGTTGCAATCGTTGACCGGATTTCTTCCAGTACGGTTTTTGCTTTTTCAATGCCGTTAATTTTGGCAAGAACTTCAAGTGCCTTCTTGTGCCTGTTTTTGATGACAAGGTAGCGTGGCGTTTCGGGAACGAATAAAAGCAGGATCAAAAATAAGCCGGCTGGAACCGTACCTGATGCAAACATCCAGCGCCACCCGGTCCGGTGCAACCAGACCTCATCACCGCTAAGCGCGATCAGGTAATTCACAAAATAAACGACCAGCATACCCAGGATGATGGCAAACTGATTCCATGAAACCAGCCTGCCGCGGATTTGCGGTGGGGAAATTTCCGCAATGTACATCGGTGAAAGCATGGATGCAAGACCGATCCCGATTCCGCCCAGTATCCGGTATATGACGAAATGAACCAGGAAGGTATGATCACCCTTCCCTGCCGCCCTGAAAAAGATTTCAGGCACAGCCGAACCGATGGCTGAAATTAGGAACAACACTGCAGCAAGGATCAGTCCTTTTTTCCTTCCAAGGCATAGGCTTACCAAGCCACCCGACAAACCCCCCAGAACACACCCGATCAGTGCGCTCGAAACGGTAAATCCAAGCCATGAATTTGCAGTTGTTTCCGAAAGATGATAGGGTTCTATGAAGAATTTTCCAAGTGATCCGACAGTGCCGGAAATCACAGCAGTGTCATAACCAAAAAGCAATCCTCCCAATGTAGCCACAAGGGTGAGTGCAAAAACATAACCTCTGTTCACTTTTAAGATATTCAGTTAAATGTACGAGTTGATCATTTGCTCCAACAATTCCTGTTTCCCGCTGGCAGGCTCAGGTTCACCAATTTCCTGTGCTATCCGGTAAATATCCGGTAAGGACAGCTTTCCTGCAGCAAAGGCAGCGCCGTCGCCCGACTCAAAAGAGCTGTACCGTTCCCTCCTTCTCTTCAAATAATCCGACTGAACCAGAATTTTATCTGCAATGATGAGAGCCCTGGCAAAAGTATCCATCCCGGAAATGTGGGCAATGAACAGGTCTTCGGGATCAATGCTGTTCCTTCTGAGCTTAGCATCAAAGTTGATCCCTCCGGTGGTAAAGCCGCCTGCCTGAATTATTTCAAGCATAGCTTCAGTAACCTCATAAATATTTGTCGGAAATTCATCGGTATCCCATCCGTTCTGGTAGTCGCCTTTGTTGGCATCAATAGATCCGAACAATCCGGCATCTGCCGCCATCCTGATCTCATGTGAGAAACTGTGTCCCGCAAGGGTAGAATGGTTGACCTCGATATTCAACTTGAAATCCTGGTGAAACTGATGATGGCGCAAAAATCCGATGACAGTCGAAACATCATAATCATACTGGTGCTTGGTCGGCTCCATCGGTTTGGGTTCAATTAAAAATGTGCCATTGAATCCGGCTCTGCGACCATGGTCCCTTGCCACCGACAGAAAAGTTCCGAGGTGGTCGAGCTCTTTGCGGGTATCTGTATTATGCAGGGTTTGGTAACCTTCGCGACCTCCCCAGAAAACATAGTTTGAGCCTCCAAGCTCAACTGTGGCTTCGATGGCGTTTTTAACCTGGACCGCTGCATTGGCAATTACTTTAAAGTCCGGATTGGTGGCTGCTCCGTTCATATACCTGGGATTGGAAAAAACATTTGCCGTACCCCACAGCAATCGGATGCCGGTGTCATTCTGAATATTTTTTGCTTTTGGGATTAATTGTTCCAGCCGCTTTTCAATTTCAAAAACGCTGCCGTCGCCCACCATGTCCGTATCATGAAAGCAATAAAACGAAACACCCAGTTTTGACATAAACTCAAAAGCTGCATCCAGCCTTTTCATAGCTGAGTCAAGCAGACCGGTTGATTGATCCCAGGGTAAAATTCTTGTACCCGGACCGAAAGGATCGGTGCCCGTTCCGCAGAAGCTGTGCCAGTATGATACAGCAAAACGGAGATACTCTTTCATGGTTTTGGAACCAACCTTTCTGTTTTCGTCGTACCATTTAAATGCCAGAGGATTGCGACTGTCAGCGCCCTCATAGGCAATCTTTTTAATTCTTTTAAAATATTCCATTTCCTTTAACTGTTTCGATGCAAAGTTTCCTTCCAGGTTTCATAAGCTGCCAACAAGTGGTCTCTAATCATTTTATCCGGCTCGATGACCCGAACACGTTCGAGCTGCGAAAAGCATTCATCACTATTTTTATAAAAGCCGGCTCCGAGCGCAGCTCCGCGAGCCGCACCAAGCGATCCATCGGTGTTGAACAGTTCTATTGTTGATCCGCTTAAGGTTGCCAGTGTTATACCGAATACGTTGCTGAGGAACATATTGGCTGATCCGGCACGTATCACACGGGTATCAACGCCGGAGTCTTTCATAATTCCGATTCCTTGAAAAAAGGCAAAAGCGATACCTTCCTGGACAGCCCTGAACAGATGACCCCTTTCATGAATATTGAAATTGATCCCGGCGACAAAAGAGCCGTTTTCTTTATTTTGAAGCATGCGCTCGGCGCCATTACCAAAAGGCAGAAAGACAAGCCCCCGGGAGCCAGCCGGTACTGCAGCAGCCATCCTGTTCATGGCTTCATAATTTGGGGAACCTGTAATCTTTCTGATCCAATTGTTGGCAATTCCTGTTCCGTTGATACAAAGCAGCACGCCAAGCCTGGGTTCGGAAGGGCTGTGGTTCACATGGGCAAAGGTATTCACTCTTGATGCCGGATCCGACTGTAACTGGTCGGTCACTCCGTAAACAACACCTGATGTCCCGGCGGTTGCGGCAGTTTCTCCCGGCTTCAGAACATTTAAAGCGAAAGCATTATTTGGTTGATCGCCTGCCCTGTATGTAACCGGTATTCCTTCGGGAAGGCAAAGTAATTCCGAGGTTTTTTTCGATAAACGTCCCTGAATACCGAAGGTGGGCACAGTGTGAGAAATAATTTCAGGATCAATGCCCGAAGTTTCGAGAAGGAAGGTTGCCAGTCGGTTTTCTTTGAAATGCCACAGAATTCCTTCGGAGAGACCTGAAATGGTGGTACTTGTTTCACCTGTCAGCTTCATGGCGATATAATCGCCCGGAAGCATAATTTTGTAAATCTTCCTGTAGATATCCGGCTCGTTTGCCTTGACCCAGCATAATTTGGAAAGTGTGAAATTTCCTGGCGAATTCAGTAATGCCGACAGACACTTTTCCTTTCCGGCTCTTTCGAATAATTCATTTCCTATCCCGACTGCGCGGCTGTCGCACCAGATGATCGAATCCCGGACCGGTTTAAGTTTCCGGTCGACAGCTACCAACCCGTGCATCTGGTAAGCAATGCCAATTCCTCTAAGCCTTGTAGGAATTATTTTTCCACCAGCTACCAGCTTCCCGATTGCATTAACAACAGCTCTCCACCATTCCTCCGGGTCCTGTTCCGCCCAGCCAGGCTTTGGCGCCCGGATCGGCAGTTCTGAATCAGGAAAGACAGCGGTATCAAGGCATAATCCCGAAACCCCATCCAAAACTGAAGCCTTGATGCAAGAACTGCCGATGTCAATCCCGAGAAATTGCATTGCTGATGAACTGAACCCTCTGAAATCCGGGAAATACCTAAAAAGGAGTTTCAAGCGAAACAGCACCAAATGTAGGTACAATTTTGAAACATAAATGAAAAAGAATTAGCCCACAAAACTAATTAATGATGATATTGTTTCTGATCTCTTTAGTTTATCAGGCGTAAAATCCCAGTTTGCCGATGTTTTTTAATATAACAAAAGACACTCAGGAAAGTTAGCCGGGGATTTGTTTCCTGAATTATTAACCGACTTCATAGAGTAGAAAAATACTGTTATTATTCAAAAATGAATTGGCGGAAGGGATCGCAAGCGGAAACAAAACAAATTTTTAACAAAAAACTGATTTGTATAACTCAATTAAATTGCTTCTCTGTTATTTACATTGATCAATATCTATATATTTGCAGAATTCTCTTTCAGGTCGTTACAGTTCTTCAACGGATATATTCATGACAGTTGAATTGAGCAATCAGAAATTGTACAACCCCGCTACCGGTCGCTTCGATCACATCGATATAGCTAAAGGCATTCTGATCATCGCAGTTGTTCTGGGTCACTCGCTTGGCGATAAGGAGAGCCAGGTATTGTACTGGTTTCATATTCCGGCTTTCTTCTTTATCAGCGGAATGTTGTTAACCGGTAAAAATTTCGATACGGACAAGTTACTTAAGAGGATGAAAATGCTACTGATTCCCTATTTGTGCTGGGGATTCCTCATCAGCACATATAATTTATTGATCAATTGGTATTTCAGTAAAACTTTCAATATCGCGCTGCTGGGTGACGACTTGCTGCGATTGATCCTTGGAGGGCGTTCCCTTACGGGAAATTTTGGGGTATTTTGGTTTATCAATGTCCTCATATTAATACATATCGGATTTTTCTTTCTCGCGAAGATGAAACCGTATCAGGTTATTTCTGTCCTCTTCATTTTTTATGTTTTTTCGCGCCTGCTATCCTCCCGGTATGGCGACGAATCACCCAGGGTAATCTGGAACATCGACTCAGCCATGGAGTCATTGATTTTTTTCAGCCTTGGATATTATTCAAATTCCCTGATCCAATATTTCTACCGCCATCTCTGGGGAATTATAATGATCATTGCCGGATCCTTGCTTATCTGGCTTCAGTTAGCCGGCATTATCAACTTCAACCTGAATATGAAATACATGCACCTCGATGCCTGGGCAATTGATTTGCTCGTCCCCCTTTTATTCACAGGAATCGTGTTTTATATTTCGACACTCATCGCCCATTTATCGGTTTCGAAAGGGCTGATATACATGGGCATGCATACACAAATAGTCATGTATCTTCACCTTGTTTCGACAAGGTTCGCCGGAATATTCATCAAAACATCAAATCCGGTTTTATTCCTGACCATCGGAATTGTTTTGCCGCTCATTGCACTTCAAATCATAAAACGCAGCGCATTATCGTCGAAATTGTTTCTTGGCAGGTTTTGATTACCTTCCTGTCGTTTGAAAGTCATAATTTCAATTTCAGTTCATTTAGAAAGTAAAGCAGTTATGATTCATTAATTTTCGCAAATTTGTCGGGCTATTTTCTAAATGAGAAATCAGGAGCAACAAAAAAACATCGATGATTACAATTAAACCAAAAAACATTGACGAATACATTGCCGGATTTCCGGAAGAAGTTCAGGAGATTCTGCATCAGGTACGAATGACTGTAAAGGAAGCAGCCCCGGATGCTGAAGAAGTTATCAGCTACTCCATGCCTGCATTCAGGCAGAACGGAATTGTTGTTTATTTTGCGGCTTTTAAAAACCATATTGGATTCTATGCTCTGCCTTCGGGGAACGAAGCTTTCAGGAAAGAACTCTCAGCCTTTAAAACCGGACGGGGATCAATTCAATTTCCATTGGACAAACCAATGCCGCTGGACCTTATCAGGCAGATAGTGAAATTCAGATTAATTGAAAACCTGCAAAAGAAAAAATCAAGATGAAATCACCAGTTCCGTGCTGATCCGGTGACCGAAGAATAAACATCTCCTGCGTTTATATCATCTATTGTAACTTTATTTCTTCCATCGCATCTAACATTAAAAGGATTCCGAAAGATTGCAGCATAAACTCGGGAATTTAATTCGGATATTTAGCTTTTCATACTTATGGTTTCTCACTTCATGTATAATAAAAAGGCATTGGCTCGGATGATGCCGGTGCTTATAATTGTTTGCCAAAGTATTTGTGTTTCTCCGCAAGCCACCACACAAGGATTTTTTCCTGACAGTCTTAGAAGAATTGTATTAATTCAGCCTACCGGTGAAACAGTCAATGATTTGCCGGAAATGGTTCCGGTGGATGATACTTCTGCACTTTATCGAACTGTTGCTCAAACCATCAGCAATTCCTTCATCAATGAATTTCTTGATATCTATTTCGCAGCGCAGGTTTATTTGAAAAACCAGGGTGAACTTGATTCGATCGAACCGGCTTACATTGCGCTGACAAATAACCAGGGGGGATTTGCGAAATTTGGCTTTTCATTGAAAATGAAAAATGGCACTGTCTTAAAAAGAAACAGTGCTTACGTCGATATTGTCCTGAGATATGCAACCGAAGACCCCTCCAGGCTAATGTCCATCACACAGCTTTATCCACATGAAATGGGACATATCCTTGTCCATCTTTTATGTCCTGAAGATACAGTTTCAAACAATACCAGGAGCACTGACGTTCATTTCTTTTCCATTATCACGGATTATTCCACAGCATTTAACGAGGGCTTTGCCGAGCATATCGAAAATGTTTCAAGGCTAAGCGAAAAGCACGAAAACATTAGGTCGGGGATATTTTCTGATATTGAAAATATCGGAAAAACATCGGAGCATTTCACGAACGGATTCGAAAGGGATTTTAAGTTTCCATTTCGGCTTGGCTTTTTTAAAACCTCAATGATAGGATGGTACCAACGCTTCGAGGACTACAAAAGATATGAATGTGCCATCAACAAGGAAGTTCGGTACAAAAGCACTGTTTTGAAACTCCGGGACCCGGAAGATCAAATCAGTTTCCGGAATTCCGGCGTGAAGATAAACAGGAACGAAATCCGGAATATGGTGCAAATGCATGCAACCGAGGGTACAGTGAATTCATTCTTTACTCACCTTTCGACCAGTTCCCTGCCCGGTCATTTTCTTGATCCGGAGTTTTACAAACCTTTTCTTTTAGATTCGACCCTTACCGGAGTTATCCCTCAGGAATTATTCACTCAAATTCAGAACCAGTTTGTAAAGTACTTGTATATACTCGATCACTACGTTGTTTCAAATAATTCGCAGCGTTCGCAGCTAACGGATTTTATAGATGGGTACATTCAGTCATTTCCGGAGGAAGCAGACACGGTGAGGAAAATATTCAGAGAAGTTTTCGGGCAGGAATTTACCAATCAGCTTCCTCCGCCCCTGTGGTTGCTCGTCAAGGAACACTCCCACAGGGTTTTGATTTATGACCTTTTTAATGCCATCACTGTTCCTGTTTATACATTCGATTTGAACGCAGCAGAAGCTGAAGATATTCAAACCATCAAGGGTGTCACAAGGAAGGATGCGGAAACCATTATTTCCTATCGTAATGCAAATGGTTGCTTTACCGACCTTAGCCAGCTAAACTACATTCAAAGTTTACCACAGGAAACCGCCATCAAGATTATTTCATCTGCCTTCGACCCGAAATACTTTGAGGATACACTGACAGATTTTGAAATGAACCTGGACATTTTTACACTGGTCAAAAAATTATTCACTTACATCATGTTTCGAGGAATAGTTTGGTATTTCCTGATATTCGGGATCATATACTTGGCATTGATCAGAACCGAAAAGAGGGGAATTAAGCGAAATATATTCCTGTTCCTGAAATTGCTTTTACTCTGGATTTTATTTATTATTGCAGGTCAGGCAGCGGTTGTTTTCTCACAAATCGCTTACGTCGTCATTATCGCTTTATCACTTTTAATGTGCGCTGTTTGCTGGCTTTTATACCGGAAAAGGACAAACCTTATGTACAGGTCATTGATCACCGTTGGGCTGATGGGATTAGCGATCGGCATTTCAGTATTCTGATTCAATCAAAAAGTGCGATAGCACCCGGGAATCATCCTTTCGCCTAATGAGCCGTCTGGTTACAAGAATAATAATGTTGTTGTCGGGAAATTTTCTGTACCGAAAACTCCGGTATTCTCACATGATTGCCTTCCTGAAGTATAACAGCCTGACTAAGCTGACCAACCTTTTTCGGAATGAAATTGAACGGAAGTTCCTCAGGATTGAACTCTCATCAAAGCCGTACCTGGTCAATTCGGAACCGACAAACTATTGCAATTACCGTTGCCTTTTTTGCCCGACCGGAAAAGGATCGGGAAGGCAGGGTGGATTTGCGGATGTGAGGTTATACCAAAAATTGTTAGAACAACTTGGGAATTATCTTTATCTGATTACGATTCATGGCTGGGGTGAGCCGTTGATGCATAAGAAACTTCCTGAGATCATCAAGCTTGCACATTGCCGTAAAATATTCACTGTAGTCACTACCAACGGATATTTTCTGACCAGGGAACTTTCGCGTGAATTAATCCTGTCAAGGCTGGATTACCTCATCCTTTCAGTTGACGGAGCAATCGACGAAACCTACAGGAAATACAGGATCGGAGGACAATTCGAAACTGTCTTGAGTAACATCCGGGAAATTGTCGACCTGAAAAAGGAATTGAAAAGCTCCACTCCATTTGTCGAATTGCAGTTCCTGGTGTTCAGGCATAATGAGCATGAAATGAAGGCTGCCGTTGACCTTGCTGATGATGTCGGAACCGACAATATCCTTTTTATGCCGGCATATACCGAAGACGACCGGTATAATTCATCCGACAACAAATATCATCTGGGCAGGTTTTTTCCTTTATCAAAACGTACTGATTGCCGTCACCTCTGGTCTACTTTATCATTCCACTGGAATGGGAACATAGTTCCATGTTGCTATGATTATAAGGGTGACGTGAGCCCCGGAAGCATTGTCAACGAAGATTTCGATCAAATCCGGAACAAGTCAGTATTCCGGGTATCGAGGCAAATTATTAAATCCCGTTCCACGGCTTATATAAAAAATTTGGCTTGCACTCATTACGTAGAACATCTTCAGGTCAGATAATCAAAAGGAAAAACAATATTGGTTGAAAATTTCAACCGCGATTATCGCATAATAAGGTGAGTCCGAAATTCAAATTCCGTGTAGATCACATTCGACTTACCGGGATTGTCGTTGAGGATTATAGTGATTGATCAGGATGCACAATAAATTGCTCTATTGAAGAATACATTGGTTATTTTTGAAACCAAAACTAAAAATGATGAGAATATTAACATTAGCAGTCATTGTCCTTATCGGGCTTTCATGTTCCCGCGAAATCAAAGTTGCATGCATAGGCGACAGTATCACCGAAGGATGGGGTCTTACGAATCAAAGCACTGGCGCTTATCCGGCGGTTCTTAATAAAATTCTCGGACCCGAATTCCAGGTGATAAATTGCGGCAGAAGCGGAGCTACACTTCTCAAAGATGGTGATCTCCCCTTCTGGAGTTGCAAGGAGTTCTATGATGTCTTTGCATTTAACCCTGAGATTATCGTAATTATGCTTGGAACCAACGATACAAAACCTCAGAACTGGGATCACGGTAGTTTTGTCAGGGATTACCAGGCTCTGATAGATACCTTCAGTGTTAACCTTCGCAAGCCGGACATTTACCTATGTCTGCCTGTCCCGGTTTTTGAAACTACCTGGGGAATAAATGACTCTGTCCTGACCCGCGGGATTTTTCCGGTCATCCAACAGCTTGTCCTGGAAAATAAGCTGAAAATCATTGACCTTTATCACCCGTTGCTCGACCAACGCCGGAACTTTCCTGATAACGTTCATCCCAACGAAAAAGCTGCAGAAAAGATGGCAGAAATCGTTGCAGGCGTTTTGAAAAACCGAACCAGGTAAGGGTTTCTCACTGCAAGCAAAGGACAGAGTAAAAAATATGATGATTTTCTTTTTAAGCCATAGACGGCTGAAGGATGTTCACCCGGTTACCTTCAGTATCGGTAAAGGCTATCCACATGCCTATTCCAGGTATTTCGACCGGCTCGCCGATCAGCTTACCCCCGGCATCTTTTACATTCTTCATCGATTCACTAATGTCATCCACTGAAATTACGACTGATGGATATTGATTCGGATCACCAGGTGTGTGAAGGAAAAAGCCTCCGTTGATCGAGCCGGGATTCTTTGGTCTTCCCGTTTCATCCGATTCGCAGGTGGTAACAACAACGTAATTACCCATGTCCTCACCCATCATTTGTGCTTTCCAACCGAATACTCGTGTGTAAAAACCAGTCATACGGTTTCTGTCGTGAGCCGGCATTTCAAAATGTACTACAGGATTCATATTGCTCATAAGTCATTTAATTTGTTAATGTTCCGAATATGTTCCTTAACAATAAGAATCCTGGTTTGTTTAACTTTGTGTTCTAAACATATAAATTCAAGCTGCCATGAAAACAAGATTTCTATTTCTAATTGTGTATTTTGCAGGCATAAATGTGTATTCCCAGTGCCATTACATTCCTTCAACCTCTACAACTATGGATACGGTCATTTATACTTTTACGGGAGGCACTTTTGCAAGCTACGGTTGTTTGCCTATCGATCCTACATTCTGGCTTGACGGGTATGGAGATGCTGTGACGGTTGAGTTTTTAAATCCTCAGGACTATCCTGTTTTCAGGGTCTGGGGAATGAATGATGATGATTCGGCTGCGGTAAGCATTGGCGCAGATAATTACCCGATGAATTACTCATCGGCAATCTACGAACCCAAAGTCGTTTGCGGTGTGTCGCCGGGTCCTGACGGAATTATTTTTGCCAATGGGAGGATAGTCGGGGCAAACAGCAATATGTTAGGAAATTATTCCTACCAGGATGTTCAACTTTTCCTTACGGGTGTTAATGCATTTACAGTTACAGGTGTGAGCGGAGCTGGCTGGGGTTTTGCCGGAGTACTGGTTGAATGCCCTGTCTTTACTGCACTGAGCGAGCATCCTTCCCAAAACATCAGGATTATGCCGAACCCGTTTCATACAATGGCTACAGTACACTTCGGCGCTCCTGTTGCAAATGCGGAAGTTTGTATCTATGACATGCACGGCAAATTGCTTAGAAAGATCAGCCAAATAACCGGCGACCGGCTTGAACTTGAAAAAGATGACTTACAGACAGGCATTTATTTTATGACCTTGTCGCAGGTAAACAATCCCATGAATGTTGAAAAGCTCATGGTATTGGAGTGATTATTCTTTTGCCTCCTTTTGGTTCGTAATAGATGGAATCAGATTCAGGAGGGATAAAATTGAGTAAACCAGCCTCTGCAGATACCAAACATAAAATGTTTATTTGTTTGCTAAAATAATGATCAGATAATGATACGAGCAATTTTATTTTCCTTAATGCTGACATGTTCCATCATTTTCACATTCTGTCAGGAAGATATGCTTACGCCTCCCTTCAGAGAATCATTTAACCTGGACAATTGCACCTTACTTACAACCGGGCGGAATACCTATTTCATTCTCGAACCAGGATTTCAGCTCATACTTCAGGGTATGGATGAGCAGGATACTGCTTCCCTGGTAATCACGGTGCTCAATGAAACAAAAATGGTTGGGAATGTTGAAACCAGGGTCGTAGAGGAACATGAATCGGTAAACGGGAAAGTGATCGAGATTTCAAGAAATTATTTTGCATTCTGCAGCCAAACCGGTAACATATTTTACTTTGGAGAGGATGTAGACATTTATAAAAAAGGAAAGATCGTGAGCCACTCAGGTGCATGGCTTGCCGGGGGAAATAATAAACCGGGGCTCATTATGCCGGGGGATCCTGTGCCAGGCGACAAATATTACCAGGAAATAGCTCCGGACGTTGCAATGGATCGAGCCGAGGTGATGAGCCTGGAAGAAACACTGAACACTCCTGCAGGCAAATTCAGCGGAGTTCTAAAGACAAAAGAAACCACGCCGCTCGAACCGAACGACAAATCGTTTAAATACTACGCACCCGGAATCGGGCTTATCCGTGACGAGGATTTAAGACTTGTGAAATACGGATTCGAAAACTCAGTGAAGTAGTTTTGGTCAGCATCAGGAAAGCCACCGAAAAAGATCACAACGAAATCTGGAACAATATCCGGCAGGTTCTGTCGTCCGGCGATACCATTGTATTTGATCCTGGTTCTTCAAAGGAGAAAATGATCGAATACTGGTTCAGCAAAGAAAAACATACCTACATAGCCGAAATGGAAAACCGGATTGTCGGTACTTTCTTTATAAGGGACAATCTGCCTGACCTTGGTTCACACATTGCCAATGCCGCCTATATGACCTTGCCTGAGGCATAGGGTCAGGGAATCGGAAGGGAGATGGGCGAATTCTCGCTGAAAGAGGCGAAAAAGCTTGGCTACAAAGCCATGCAGTTCAACATAGTCGTGAAAACCAATGATAAAGCTGTACGCTTATGGAAGAAACTCGGATTCCAGATTATCGGAGAAATTCCTGAAGCGTTCAACCACCGCCAGTTGGGGCTGGTGAATGCTTTTATCATGTTCCGGAAATTATGATCCGATCCCCTGTTCTGAACTCACCGGAGTGATATCAAGCTATAGTCCTAAGTCTTTAACAATCGCGTCAATCCTTTTATCAAGAAATGTATTCATTTCGTCGAATTTTGTTACATCCCTGAAGTCTTCCCTGACGCTGAAATAAAACTTGATCTTGGGTTCGGTGCCCGAAGGTCGTACTGATATCTTGCTGCCATCCTTCAAATAAAACTGGAGCACATCCGACTTGGGCAGTGTGATCGGTTCTTCAATATTCTTTTCAATGTGAAAGGTCATCTGCTTCAGGTAATCCTTGATCATGACCACCATGGAGTTATTGATCATTTTCGGCGGAGCTGTCCTGTAATTCTCCATCATCTTCCTGATCTCTACAGCACCTTCCTTGCCTTTGCAGGTAAATGACACGAGCCTTTCCTTATAGAACCCGTATTCCTTGTATATTTCAGGCAACAGCCCATAAAGCGTTTTACCTTTTTCGGCTGCCCAGGCAGCGCATTCAGCAATCATGCAACAAGCACTGATGGCGTCCTTGTCGCGCACAAAATCACCGATGAGGAATCCGTAGCTTTCTTCACCGCCACCGATAAACTGCTTCTTCCCTTCATTCTGCCGGATGATCTCGGCAATGTATTTGAAGCCTGTGAGAGTATCGAAATATTCTACCCCTTCTTTAACCGAAATATCCTTTAGGATTTCGGAAGTGACAACCGTCTTAATTGTAAATTCCTTTCCCGTAAGCTTTCCGTTTTCCTTCCATTTCTTCAGCAAATAATACAGGATTAGTGTAGCGGTCTGGTTGCCGTTAAGGAGAATGAATTCATTCTTGTCGTTCTGCACTGCTACTCCCACTCTGTCGGCGTCAGGATCGGTAGCAAGAACAAGATCGGCATTTACCTTCCTTGCTTTTTCGATTGCCATTGTCAGGGCTGCCGGTTCTTCAGGATTCGGTGACTTCACTGTCGGGAAATTACCATCCGGTATATCCTGCTCAGGAACATTAATTATATTTTTGAATCCGAACGCTCTCAGACCTTCAGGAACAAGTTTGACGCCCGTTCCGTGGATTGGGGTATAAACTATCTTCAGGTCGCTGTGTTTTTCAATTATTTCGGGAGCCAGTGAAAGACCTTTGACTCTCGAAATGTATTCTTTGTCGATTTCAGCTCCGATCGAAACGACAAGGTCGTTGTTCCGGCGGAATCTGATCTCAGATATTTTTTCAATCTTAAGAACCTCCGCGATGACATTTTTGTCGTGTGGATTGATCAGCTGTCCGCCGTCTTCCCAGTAAGCTTTGTAACCATTGTACTCCGGTGGATTGTGGGAGGCAGTTATGACAACCCCAGCCTGGCATTGAAGGTGACGGATTGCAAAAGAAAGCTCGGGTGTAGGTCTCAATGCATCAAAGAGATAAACCCTGATCCCGTTGGCTGACATCACATCGGCAGTGATTCCTGCAAAAAAAGTATTGTTCCGCCGTGAATCGTGTGCAACAGCAATCCGGATAGGATCCTTTCCCGGAAACATTTTTTTCAGATAATTAGCCAAACCCTGAGTGGCTGCGCCAACCGTGTATTCATTCATACGGTTCGTACCTACGCCCATTATGCCTCTAAGCCCTCCGGTACCGAATTCCAGGTTGGTATAAAAGGCATCTGTTAGCTCCCTGGGATCATTCCCGATAAGATCCCGGACCTTTGCTTTGGTTTCCTCATCATAATCACCTTCGAGCCATGATTGTGCACGTTCGAGGATATAAGGATCAACCACTGAATTTATCATAACTGCTGATAGTTTAATTGAACTGAAGCTGCAAAATTATTTAAAAAAATGAATAGAAGCGGGGTTGGGCTAAATTAGGCTAATTCTTTTATTCGAGTGCCGGACAACCAATTTCACGCAACTCTTTTTCACCTCGTTTGTAACCTTATTGATGCACAGGAGGTATAAGTGTTATTGCCGTAATTTTTTCATAGGGTTTTAAGTTAGTGATACTTAAGTTAGTGGAAGCCCGCCCCGAAAGGCGGGCTTTTTATTAATGCCCGGTATTTTCCAAAAAACCGAGCCTCCCCGCATCAATGCTTATCCTTACCGTTTCGCCTTCCTTTAACTGCAACCCCGACACCTCATTCACCACAAGGTGTAAACGGATGCCAACCTCCAACGCCAACTCCGTATTTTCAGGAAACCGGACCACCTCCGTTATTCTTCCCTCGAAAATATTTTCTCCGGCAGCAGTTTCGCCTTTCGGCAGAATACTGATGCAATCCTGTCCCATAACCACACATCCTGAAACCGGAATCCTTCTCGTGGTCTTTATTTCCAGCTTCTCACCCACCACAATCGTATTAGAACCGGTAATTCTAAAATCAAAATAATTCCTGATGCCAGCAAAGCCTGCGATAAACTTTGAAGCCGGTTTGGCAACTATTTCTGCCGGCGTTCCCTGCTGAACGATTCTTCCTTTATCAATTACGGCGATCTTATTTGCCTGGTAAAAAGCTTCACGGTAATCATGTGTGATGTGGAGGATCGTCAGTCCGCTTTGGTTCAACTTCCTCAGCAGGCTCATGATTTCGTGCCGTAATTGCACATCAATTGACGATAAGGGTTCATCAAGGAGCAAACATTCAGGATCGAGTGCCAGGGTCCGGGCAATGGCAACCCGTTTCAGTTCCCCGCCTGAGAGTGCGGCAGGTTTGCGGTGAAGCAGGTTTCCGATACCCATTTGTTCTGCCAGCATTCTCACCTTCTTTCCGATTACTTTCGCTGGCAGTTTTTTCATTTTCAGGGCATACCCGACATTCTCCCCGGCAGAGAGATGCGGAAACACCGCCCCGTCCTGGAAAACAAGCCCGATATTCCGCCTCCCGATCCTTTCACTTGTAATATCCCTGCCATTAAGGATGATTTCCCCCGAATCAGGAATATAAATCCCTGCAATGGTTTCAAAGAGCAAAGTCTTGCCTGCTCCCGATGGTCCGAGCAGGACAAAATAATCACCCCTGTCGATCCCGAGTTGGATATCCCTGAGGCTGAACTCTCCGAAACGCTTATTCAGGTTTTGAATGCTGAGCATGATGTTTTTTCTTTTCGCCGGCAAGCATTCGCAAAACCACGAAGAATACCAGGCAAATGACAATGAACAACACCGCAATGGGTCGGGCATACTTTAAGCCAAAGGCGCTGAATCGCTCCCAGATGAGGACAGGTGTGATCATCGGATGATAAGCTACAATGACAACCGCACCAAATTCGCTCATACCTCTTCCGAACATCAGGATGAATCCGGTGAGAATGCTTCTCCATGCAAGGGGAACCGAGATTGTGAAGAACACCCGAAGCCTCGAAGCTCCAAGTGTAAGTGCCGCTTTCTCTAACCGAACGGGAACCGATTGAAAGCCATCACGAGCCGAGTTGATCAGAAACGGCAGGCTTACAAATGCCATCGCCAAAGCTATCCCTGCAGGATTTCCGACCAGGTTCAAACCGAAAAAACCGGCAAATTTTCCCAGCAACGAATCACGGGAAATAAATCCCAGGATAGCAATACCAGCAGCCGAATGGGGGATCACGATCGGCAGGTCGACAATGCCGGTTATCAGTCGTTTGCCGGCAAATTCCCTTCGTGCAAGCAAATAAGCCAGGGGAACGGCAATCACAGAAAACAATGAAGTTGCGAAAAATGAAATTAGCATCGTCCTGACAATACTTCCGCGGGCTTCTGCATCCAATCCCGTTTCGAATAAATCTCCGGCTGTTGTGTGCATAAACATGCTAATCAGCGGACTGATAATAAAAAGCAGACCCAGTCCCCCGAAAACGATCAGGACAAGATTAAAAGCGCTGATTTTAGCCCCAACTCCCTGCATGGGTCAATTGGAAGTGATATATATACATTCGATGGCTTTTATAGCCCGGTCGGAAAAGAAATCTCCTGCTGCAAAAAGCCTGAAAACCCCTCCGTCCTTCTCTTCTGGCTTATAAACCAGCAGAACTTCCGCCTGGTCATTACGGTTCATCACTTCACTATAGGTGAACACTCCCCGGTAGCCGTCTTTGGCTGCAAGTACGATTAAACCGGTTTGAAGCGATTCTTTTGTAATTTCCTTATGTTTCATCAGGAAGTCTTTCAGCAAATACCCTTCAAAAGGCTGCGTGCTGTGAATTCCGCGTCCCCTGCCATAAAAAACAGCCGGGTAGTTTTGCAGTTTCATTCCGGCAGGAACTCCGCTAATTGTTTCAGTGAGCAGATCATTCAAATAGATTTTTATATCAGGCGAATACAGGGGCGACATCCCTTTGACTGTGACAAAGGATTTCGGGCAGGATTTTAGAGTAATCTTTGTCGGACCCGGAATATTTCTTTCAGAGATCAGGTCGCCCCCACAAACCAGTTTCGGCTCAACGGGCAGCTGCCACAGCTCTTTTGTTTTCGATGGCACGATCCGCATAACCCGCGTGGCAATAATAATCTCATGAAGATGGTTCGGATAATAAATCTCTCCCCACGAAACATTCACTTTATCTCCCCTATCGTTTTCCACTTCAACATATAAATCGATAACAGGCGGGAATTCCCCTTCATTGACTTTTTTAATTGTATACCGGTTCAAAATATCGAACAGCGAGTAGCCATCATATCTGAAGGCTCCCGTAAACCGGTCAGCTTTTTCGAAAAGCTGCGTTTCCTTTACAACAACCGTATGAAGCGGCAAATTTTCCAGGTCAATATTGCCGGGATTCGCCACTTCGCCGCCAACTGTCAGGGTAAGACTTCCCAGATTATACGTTTCGGCATTATCATAAAAATTGTTCGTGAGATCCGAGGTATCTGCCAGGCTGATAATTTTTTCACCCGCAAGTTGACCACCCTTAATTTCCCTGTTGATGTTGTTGCAGGAAATTGCGGTCATTAGAAACAGTCCCGTCAAAGCAGATACAGTTATCTTTCCTGAGATCGTTAATTTGTGCATTGTATCAGTGTTTGTTTTAACTCCATTTGTGATTAAAAAGCAAAAGTAAGAGAAACCATAACAAATCTTCCCGGGCATTGCTGAGCATTGCCGTCGGTATATTTCCGGTCAAACAGATTTTCGACGTTCATGGCTCCCTTCAGGCTTTTTAAAATACGTCTTTCGAGCCGAAGGCTAACTACTGAGTATGCGGGATAGCGATCAGTCAAAAGATAATCTTCATCCACAACATTCAGGTCATTGATCCATTGCCTTCCGATGTATTTATACCTGATCGTGGCACTGACAAACCGGCTCTTCCATGTGAATCCAGCACTTACTTTATGATCAGGAACATCCGTGAGGTACTTTCCACGCAGGTCATAATCCACTTGCGGATCGTTGATCACATTTTCTTTCACCACCGCATGTGTGAATGTATAGTTGACAAATGCCGAAAAATTCTCCGACAGATCATATTTAATTTCACCTTCCAGTCCGTAGATTTCAACTTTCCCCACGTTTTTCATTTTCAGAACCGGTACGATTTTATAGCCCATATTCACCGAATCGCCGGTGCTTGAATAATACATAAAATCCTTACCAATGCTATAGTAAGCGGAAGCGCTTAGCTCAATCTTTTTGAATACGTATACATCGGTGCCGCATTCAAAACTTGTAAGTTTTTCAGGCTTGAGGTCAGGATTTGCGACTTTGAATGTTCCTTTCCTTTTTCCTGTCCGGGTCATATCGTCAAGGATCGGAACTCTGAATCCTTTGGCAAATGATACATAAATCCGGTTCTTTCCTGCAAACAGGTAATCAGCCGACAGCCTCGGACAAAATGAATTCCATGTGCGTTCGGGCATCTGCGTGTCTTCGAAGTTTTCGTAAAATTCGATGGAATAAGAGGGATAATCGATTGCAAACAACCCACCTGAATATTGCGCAAGGTCAAACCGCAATCCGGGGCTGATATGAATTTTGCTTTTCATCAGGGATATTTCATCCTCAGCAAAGGCAGCAGCAGTGAGCATATTACCTGCATTGTATATAATATCGGTGGATGTATAATAAGTATCCCTACCGTCAACGCTGCCGTACTTAATTTCGAAGCCTGCTTCCGGGCGGTGATTCCCGAATCCATGATAAGCCAGCACAGCTTTACCGCCGGAATCCTTCCTTTTCGAATCAGCTTCGTAAAGCTGGTATTCCCCTTCCTTCAGATACTCATACATGCGCTGGTAATTCTCGTGCCTGTAAAAAAAGCCGAGCGACCAAACCAGGTTTTTCCGTTTTCCATTGTATTTACCGGCAATGCTGTATGTGTCGTGTTCCGAAAAGGCTCCGAAATTTTCAAATACCTTAACGCCATTCCCTCTTTTATCATCAAAATAATCCAGTTTTACTTCCAGGCAGTTTTTGTTTTTAAAATCATAGCCTAGTTTAGCAGATGTATTAATTTCCCGGAGAAAGGTAGGAACCAGGATTGTATCCCAGGCTTCGTAATAGGCATCGGGTTCGGTAATATAACCGTCGCTTTTTCGCCCGAACCCTGACAGATTCCAATATAGCCCCTTTATTGCCGAACTGTCCGAAGCTTTGCCTGATAAATCAAGATTACCCTCGAAAGTGTTATATGTGCCATAACCGGCAATTACTGAACATCCGAATTTTTTTGAGGGTTTCTTCAACGTAATATCGATCACACCACCCATAGCGCTGCTACCGTATTGCGCCGGACCAGGTCCTTTGATCACCCGAATGGATTCAATGTTATTTTTATTAAGCATATTCCAGTTCACAGACCCCTCATCAGCCTTGTTCAGCGGCACTCCATCCAGCAAAACCAGCGTGCGCGACTGATTGTTTGCCGGCAGCCCGCGAACGGCAATCACCGCTTTACTTGAATAAATACCAAAAGTATTGCTCAGGTTCACTCCCGGAATAAAATCGAGCATTGCAGGAACATTGGTCACCGGAGCCTGCTCGATTGCTTGAAGGGAAATAGAATTTATGCGATACGGAATCTCCTCCTTCTCCCCTTCCCTGGTGGCATTGATGACTACTTCTTTGTTAGCGTAAGCCTGGCTTTTCAGGTAAATTTTAATTTCAGGATTCGTACCGCTGTGAACCGCAATCCGCTGCTCCGACTTTTTGTATCCTAAGAAACTTACGCTCAGTGTATAATTTCCTCCAGGAATATCGGTAAGTACGAATTTGCCATCGGAGGTCGTGGTAGTTCCCAATTTCAGTTGGGTTATGTAAACATTGGCATCAGGCAAAGGACTCAGAGACGATTCATCAAAAACGAAACCTGAAAGCATCCCTGAGGCAGTTGCCTGTGCAGAAGCCCGGTTAAGACTAAAACTGAAATAAATGATCAGTAGAAGAGAAAGGTGAAGGAAATAATTACCCCGAAACCTGATATTCCGGATATTTGAAAATAGGTTCATATTGCCGGAACAAATTTCAGGGTAACCACACACTATTGATTGTTACAGAACGATCAGTTTTCTCGAGATTCCCTTTTCCCCGGCTGAATTGACCGGTTCGATATAATAAATACCAGCGGCTATGTTTGTCAGTTCGACGATCTGGTCACCGTTGATTGTGACCGAACTTACCAGGCTGCCATCGAGCGAATAAATATTCAGCCCCGATAAGCCGGTGGTTCCCTGCAACTGAATCAGCCTATTCCGAACAGGATTCGGATAAAAATTGAAATCGCTTTCGAGGATCAAACTACCCGTACCGGAAATCTGTTCACCGGTCACTACCACATCATCTATTTTTGAAATACCAATTGGTGTTACATCGCCGCCCAGAATATTTTCGTTTGAAGCCATGATCCACCGGACATAAATGGAAGTAGAACCCGGATTATTGAACTGTTCGGGCAGAAGAATTTCAGAGATCACTCCGGTCGTCCAGTCGTTTCCGCAAACTACCGTTCCGCCGTCGATATTAACCCAGTCTCCTCCCGAAAGGCGCGCCTGAACCAACCAGTCTTTCGGTCCAGCCAGTTCTATATCCGAAGACTGTTTTGAGGAAACCTTAAAATAGTTGTATCCCGGAGCTTTGAATTTGATAGACCACAGCTTCACAGCAACGCCATTATCCCAGCCATCGGATGTAGCAGCAAAAGTCGCAGCTCCTTCGGTAAAAGTCATTTCCGAGATCGGATTACCCGCTGTGTCCTCAGCGGCAATATACCTGTTGACATTATCAGGTGTGCAAATATCAGGGTAGATATCCACCGTATCAATTCCTGTTGGAAACGTCCATGCAACAATTGTGTCGGTTACCTGAGCATAAATTGAACTGCCTGTCCACACGAGCAGTGCAAAGAGTAAGCTTTTTTTCATACGTACTTGTTTTAATGATTAATACTTCTTTTTTTTTAATTATTGTTGGATTTTTAAATCAAATTCAATTATACCGGTTTCCGTCGTTCCCGGATCAACCACTTTTACCAGTCCTAGTTTTCCGTTCGCTGTTTTAAAAGGAATTACCTGGTTTGGCTGCGCCCATTTAAATTTCTTCTTTCCCCAAACCTCATCATACGAAACGATCAAAAGGCTGTCATTAAAAGCCTCGTCGAAAATATCTGCCGGAATAGGGTCATCCTCTACGCTTATATCCCACAGGGTGAAGTTCCTGGTCTGCCAGGATGCAATGATGGGATAAAAATCCAGAGCTTCATTGCTGTAATTATCCATTTCGCCCGATGAAGAAAAGGTGGACGAAGGCTCGTTGTTATCTTCAAAAAAATAAACCAGGAAATGAATGCTGTTCTGCAACAAAGTAGCTGAATCCTCAAAATAAACCTTACCTGTGAATGGATCCAGGAAGTGACCGCAACCGGTATTACCCTGGAAACCCATTTTAAGCCCCGGATAATAATAAATCCCACCGAACTGTGAGTTAGGATCCTTTAAAACAGTAAGTGAAATCTGCGACGAAAGCCTGTTCTTATCCATTACAGTGAATGTCCATTCCACCTCATCCTCAATGCTCTGGTAAAATATCTTGTCGATTTCCAGGTTTTCCGAGTTGGTTCCGGTATCCATTACGGTCACTGAATTTCCAGCAGTCATTACCTTTTTGATCGTAAAGTTGGTAATGTTTGCTCCGTTTCCACGTGCCTGGATTCCGAATACCAGTTTACCGCCGACCATCACAACGGCACTGTCCTGAGTAAATTCACCGCCCTGTTTGAAATTGATTGTCGGAGGAATCTTTACATCATCTTTAGTGCAGGACAGTAAAAAAGCGATAAAGCTAACTACCGGTAATAAAAAAAAGAAAATCCTCTTACTTTTCATTGGTCAAAAGTTTTTGAATTTCATCAGGAAGAATATTCATGTATTTCGAGTTTGTATCCGTAAAAACCTGCTGACCGTTTTGCTCGAGTATTCTCATCCCTTTTTCGGGATTCAGCAGGAACGCCAGAAATTTAACTGCCAGTTTCTTATTCGGAGCATTATTCAGAACAGAAACCCCGTAAATCATCGGTTCGCCCTTTTGAATGATCCTTTCATTGCGGGTTTTACCTGAAAGCTCTATGGTTGCAGTCTTATAAAAATCCGAGAAAGCCGGATTGCCAAGGTTGATTTCATCGGGTAATTCGATAAATTGTAAGTGATGCTGCTTTGCAACCGAGGAATAGATAAACATGTAATCGATTGCCTGCGATTCGAGCAATGCCAGCAAATCCACTTCTTTCGGACGAATGAATTCATTGTTTTTCCGTTTGAGCATTTCAGCCATCCCTGCGATCCGGTAATGTGCCTCTGCAAGTTCGAAAAGGAGGATTGTCCTGTAACCGCATGGATCAGCCTCGGGATCGGACCTTCCAAAAAGGACAGAATCGCTCAGCAAAATTTCAGTCCAGTTCATGGATGTGATTTTATCGCAAAACCGCGATGAGCTGCTAAGCGCAATGCACATTTCATTTCCTGCAAAAGCAATTTGCCAGCCGGTATGATCAGGGATCAGCAGGGTTTCGATAACTGCATAATCCGAAGTTGCAATTATATCGCAGGGCTTGTTTAATTCAGTGATCTTCCTCGCGCATTCCCGGCTTCCTGCAGCTTCTAATAAAACCTTAACTCCAGGATTTTCAGCCTCAAAAGAATGTGCAATTTCATGAAATGGCTTTGTCAGGCTTCCTGCATGAAATACGATTAACTCATTTGATTCTGCCTTTCCCGGTGAACCGGGACCACTACACGAAAACAAACCAGGGATCAGGACAATAAGCAACTGAAAACATCTAGTGATGCGCTTCATAGTAATTTATTTTGCGATATGCACCAAAATGCATTTCGGGGGTAAAAATAGAAAATTTTGGATTTGATCTCAGGAGTGGTGAAAATTTGGCTATTACCATTTCGAAAAGGTTAATCCCCGATGATATGAGATTGTACCAATTTCACTTCTGATCGGAATTATTTCACCGAAGACACATGGTTGCCGGGACTGCCGGTCTAATTCAGGATAATCGTTACCTGTTTCCGAAGATATTTTGTTTGACCGGCTTCGAAGTTAACCTTCAGGGTGTAGATTTTACCACTTTTATCAATGATCTGAGCATTTTCAATACTCGCCACAGATTGATCGGGGAGATAAAAACGGAATTTATCGGTCGTGCCTTGTAACCCCTCAACTGTAACTTTAAATTGATTCTTTTGCAGATGCGTTTCAATAATGCGCATTCCATTTGAGGGATCGCCGGGTTCAGGTTGGTAAACCTGCGGCAGAACGGCAATACCGTTCTCAATCCAGTAAGTGATAATCAATTTGTCATTAAGATAGATGACAGGGATTTCGGACGGATTCAGATTTTTTTCTTCAAAATTACCAGCCACGTGAATGCCCTTGATTTCACTGCCTTCAGCAAAATGCGGATTGAAAACAAGCCGTATGGCTGAAGCTCCCACATGTTCAAAGTTGTAGCTGATGGTATTACCCTGTCTTTTAATCGCGAAACCTATCGTGTGATCGCCTACCCGGATATTTTTAACCCCGATGGAATCCCAATCCGCAGGCAATGAAGGAGCCAGGGTGAGTGAAGAATTCAAAGCGTCAGGTTCGAACCCGAGCATTCCCTCGATTGCCGGCTGCAATACCATCGTTTCGGACCAGCACTGATGACGGCAGACCCCCTGAGCACTGTAGGTATCGCCATTCAGCACTTCTTCGATATAACCCAATCCCCAGTGGCGATAGATTTGCAGGTTATTCATTATGTGTGCAAAGCCCTGGGCGCAATTGCCATATTTGTATTCAGCAAGGGCTGCCCATCCGGTAAACAGGGGCCAAACACTTCCCGAATGATAGCTTCGTGGGTTATAATCGGAATTGTTATCTCCCATAATGCGGCAACCCCAGTCAGTGCTGAAATTGCATCCGGCAAAAACGGGCAGGATCTTAGCTGCTTTGTCGGGATCGGTTTGCCCGAAATACATCGGAATTGCCGGCATGATCGACTGCCCTTTATGGTACGAGCCGTCTGAGAATTTGCCCTGGTAGTAATATTGTTTCTCCGTATTCCAGAAATCCGAATTGAGGATACCAATAACCCGTTCTGATTCTGTTGTGTAAAACTTGCTTTCCTCCATATTGCCCGAAGTCTCTGCCATGATCCCAGCATAATACAGAGCTTCTGCCCAGCAAGACGAAAGATAAAGACTTGAATGACTTCCGAAAAGACTTCCACCTTCTTCCCAGCCATGACCGACATTTGTGTTTTCAATAAGGTGATCGTTATCTGTATCGGTCGAAAAGCAGAAACCAATGGCTTTCTTTATCTGGTGCCAATTTTGTGTGATAAATTTTTCATCGCCAGAATGTGCAAGGTATTTCCCAGCCAGGATAATAAATAACGGAGTTGCATCAGCAGCATCGTAATGAACAATCCCGGAGGTGCTTACTTCATGATAGATTTTTCCGTTCAAATCCTGGAATTTTATGTACATTTCAAGAATCGACTTCACCTTTTCAAAATCGCCATAGTCGAGCAATGCAAATCCGCTCCATTCCCCGTCCCGTCCAAAATACCATGCATAGCCGGGTCGTCCGTCGATCCTGTGCCCGCCATCCCATCCGGTACCTGTCGTCGAATAACCTGCCACAAGCGATTTGCCCAGCCCGGGCGTATGAACAAAAAACCGGTCAGTTCCCGTAAGAGCCCATCGGTATCCTCCGTTAAATACAGGATCGGGGGAGGTTATTAAAAGCGAATTTTTTTCCAGCAGATCCCTGTAATGCTCAAATGCCTGGTTATAAACGGCACCTGGATTTTTCGCTGCTTTTATATACGACTTCGAAGCCTCAACGGTCGATGGCATTGTTCCGATCTTGGACGCCGCGGCAACAATGACGCTCAGTTCTTCTTCATTTTTTAGCGGAAATGAAATTAAACCTCCGGCAACGAATTCTTCAGTTGAAATCCCTGTTAATCTAAACTTATCGGAACGTTCGCCATTCCTGTCGAAATTGATTACAAAATCACCGTAATGACCGGCAATTGCCTTTTCAACCTTTTTATCCGAGCCGATAATACAAGTGTATTCATCGCTTCCCCCGTTGAAAATAATTGCATTCAAGCCGGTATCAAAGCCGCAGGCTATTTTTTTTGTAACTTCTTCCGAATAGGGCCACATCAGCCTGAAGTTGTTTTGAAATTTAATTAGCAAGTCCGCGGGAGATAAGCCGGACCACGAATAATGGATCACACCCGCCGGTTCAACAGGCGAAGCGATTATTGTTTCGGTAAGTTCGCCTTCCTTAAAACTGTATTTGCGGTGAAAGGATTCGGGTCTGACCTCAATGGAAGATGCTTTGAAATGCAGCCAGCAGATGGTATCGATATGAGGAAGCCTCAGTCCGACTGAATAATCCCTTAAAGCCATGAATGGATGAACCCAGATTTCCTTTATACCCGCATTTTCCTCACCCATGATGACCAGCCGCTCACCAGCAACTTCCCAGAAATCTTTACCTGCAGTATCTTTCTTCAATACCAGGTCGCTATTCCGAACCTGCCAGGGATTGACTTGCGGGCTGTACTTCTCCCCGATCAATGGAATTTCACTGACAACCTGTTGCGAATCATATTTCCAATAATTAGCTTGTACTGAATCACCTGAAACCAGGTACCGAAAACAATTTCTCAGAAATAATTCAAGATGTGCCCTGTTGGTATTTTGGCATGAAAATACAGTATAACCTCCAACAGCAAGTACTTTGCCTTTTCCAGCCCGGTACTGAACCATCAGCTTGCTCCCTTCTCTCAAAAATATATAATCCCAATCCACTGCTACCACTTCGCCGTTCTTGGGGACATTATCATCGAAGAACCCATGAATCCTGACCGTAGTATCATGCACAGGCTTTAAAATATATGCTCCACCATTCATCCCATCGAAAACAGGATGTTCCTTAAATGCATGAAGTCCAAGCTGCCTTCCATAGCCTTCATCGACGGCTTGTTTATTCCTGGTTTCAATCCGGACTGGTTCAAGTCCGAGATCATTGATGAGTCGGAATCCTTCGAGGGTTAATAAAAGCCGTCCTCCCTGGTCGACATAATTTTGAATGGCTTTTATAGCAGGCTCTCCCAAACCATTGAAAACAGAATCATTATTATGAAACCACAGCAGGTCCATTCCATTCAGGTTTTCCGGAGATATTATTTGTTCGCCGGTAATTATCCTGACATCGATGCTTCCCTTCGCAAATTCAAGAGCTTCCCTGGTTTCTATAAATTTCAGGTCGGTGATGTCCCTGAGTAAAAACCCGACACGCAATGTTTGACCTGAGCCAGCCATACTCATGAGCAGCTTAAAAATGGTAACCAGAAAATATATCCTAAATGAGTTCATTATTCATCATTTGAACGCCAAATTAATGCTATTACCCGGATTTTTTATAATTTTATGAAAAAGTCATAAGATAGTATGAAGAGGTCGTGAAATAAAATGCAACAAATAAAAACTACCGCCCTCACTTTTTTCGTTATTGAATTGAATTTTAAAACACTTGCGCTATGAAAACTTTACTTAAATTATTTGCCCTTGCAAGTGGATTATTTATTTTCCTGCTTGCAAAATCACAGGACGTGCCCTCTTCGGGTCAGGATCAGCAAAATATCAAAACGAGAGGACAGTCTTCTAATCCTTCATCAGGAGGTTCTTCCGGAAATTCAGGAACCGGAATTTTTATCCAGTCCGAAAATTTCGGTAAGGAAACTTCTGTTTATTTCAACGACTGGTCACCTGGGAAGATAACTCTAAAAGACAGATCAGTCCTTACCGACAGGCTTATCAGGTACAATCTGTTAACCCAGCAAATGGAGCTTATTCGGGGAAATGACACGGCTGCTATTGGAAATCCCGATGAAATCGCTTCAATCGAGTTCGATGGTCATAAGTTCGTTTACCGGGAAATTGTGACCCAGGATAACCAATTGATCAGGACGTACCTGGAGGTGCTTATTGAGGGCAAATGCAATCTATTGCTTCAAAGGTTGATAAGTCATCGGTATATCGAATCATCGGCGACTATCATGGAAGCTCCAAAGGAAAGATATTTTTTGGCTGAAAATTATTTTGTAGCTAAGACCGGAAACCTGGCAGTTCCATTGCCTGGAAAGAAAAAGGACATCGCAGGGTTACTTTCCGAAAAAGATGTACGTTCATACATCAGGGAGCATAAGTTGAATTGCGAACGAGAGGAAGACCTGAAGGCGCTGATCAGCTTTTACAATGAGTAAATGAAGCAATACCAACAGCATGAAGTCCGGTGTCAATAACTTGCGGATCTGTGCTCCGTCCTTGCTATAATTTCATCCTGCAGTTCCTCGGTCAGATCCACAAAGTAATCGCTGTAGCCGGCGACACGGATAATAAGGTCACGGTAGTTTTCGGGATGCTGCTTTGCTTTTTTCAGGGTTTCCGCGCTCACGACATTGAATTGGATATGATGACCATCTAACCTGAAATAGCTTCTTATCAGGTTCTTCACATCCTCGACCCCTTCATCATCAGCAAGGAATGAAGGCGTAAACTTTTGGTTCAGTAAAGTGCCGCCGGTTCGGATATGGTCTATTTTTGATGCTGATTTCAGGACGGCGGTAGGTCCTTTACGGTCAGCTCCCTGAACCGGCGAGATACCTTCGGACAGAGGTTTGCCTGCTTTCCGTCCATCGGGCATGGCTCCGGTTACACTTCCAAAATAAACATGGCAGGTCGTCGGTAACAAATTAATCCTGTGAACTCCTCCCCTTGCCGATGGAGTTCCATCCACAGATTTATAATACGCTTCGAAAACTTTGCGCGCGATCTCATCTGCATAGTCGTCATCATTTCCATATTTGGGGGTATTCTCAACCAGCGCTTTTCTGAAATCCTCATCGCTTTCAAAATCTTGTTGCAATTTTTCAAGAAATGACTTCATTGATATTGACCGCTTGTCGAAAACATGATATTTGAGTGCTGCAATCTCATCTGTAATACTTCCCAGCCCGACGCCCTGGATATAGCTCGTATTATAACGTGCTCCGCCATTATGATAATCTTTTCCATTGTGAATGCAGTCATCGATCAGCAGCGACAGAAAAGGAACCGGCAACTCACGGGCATAAATGCGGTCGATGATATTGTTTCCAGCGATCTTGATTTTTATGAAATGATTGAGCTGTGTTTCAAAAGCTTCAAAAAGTTCATCGAATGATTTAAAGGAAACGGGATCACCGGTTTTCAAGCCGATCTGTTTTTGGGTTCGAGGATCGAAGCCGTTATTCAGGGTGATCT
>Ga0233425_10002996_pt1 | contig 31837 bp, 22 predicted proteins | sample Watercolumn_Towu_2_FD_181712 | JGI IMG/M metagenome (GOLD analysis project Ga0233425, IMG submission 181712) | Freshwater microbial communities from Lake Towuti, South Sulawesi, Indonesia - Watercolumn_Towuti2014_140_MG | ecosystem: Environmental > Aquatic > Freshwater > Lake | place... | reverse complement strand
CAGCCATGAACAGGCCTTTCAGCGATTTCGCGACGGCGACATCCAAGTCCTGTTGGGAACGCAGATGATTGCCAAGGGCCTCGATTTCCCGAACGTGACCCTGGTGGGCGTCATCAACGCGGACGTAGCCCTGCATTTCCCGGATTTTCGGGCGGCGGAACAGACCTTTCAGCTGGTCACCCAGGTTGCCGGACGAACCGGCCGCGGCCCGCGGGGCGGCCGCGTACTCGTGCAGACCTACAGCCCGGACCATCTTTCGATCATGGCCGCAGCGCGGCACGACTACGATCAGTTCGCCGTGGGCGAACTGCCCGTCCGCCAAGAACACTTCTATCCACCGTTCTCCAGCATGATCCGCCTCATCGTGCGCGGATCCAGTGAATCGCAAACCGACACCTTTGCGCAGGACCTTGCCGGCCGTGTGCGCGCGGAGGCGGACCGGAGGTCACTGCCTCTGCGGGTGCTGGGACCAGCACCCGCTCCCATCGCCAAGCTGCGCGGCAAATTTCGGTTCCATGTTCTATTGACCAGTGAAGACGGTTGCGGGTTGCGGACGGTCGTGCAGGAAGCGACGGCCCACGTCAAAGCCCCGGACGACGTGCTCTGGGTCGCCGATGTCGATCCGATGGAAATGTTGTGACCAATCTGAAGTCCGCGGTCTGAATGACTGAAGAGCCTGACGGACCGTGATGGGACCGACGCGTATTTGGTGCTGAACCTCCAGACTGCCGTCTGGGGTAGTTGGCACTGACAAAACGGCGTAGAATTCGGGCATCTGGTCAGGCGATTCCGGCGCTTCCTGTGTCAGTCACGGTGAGAAAGCTGCATTCTTGCACGGACTTCAGCGACCGACGGAAGCGGGTTGTCAGGCCGGTGTGGTAGTACCGGTTTGGCTGGCGGTCCGACCGCCCTATGTACCATGAGTTACCGCACTTTCAAACGCGCATTTGGGGAAACCAATCTCGAGCGCAAGTGCCGCCTGCTGTTTGGCGTGTGTCTGGGCGTGTTGATCTTCGGTGCTTTTCTGTGGGTCGATAATATTGGTGAGGAGCTGATCAAGAAGAACACGGAACAGATCGGGCGCGATTGGGTCAAGATGTCGATCTTCCATCTCCATTGGATGGTGTGGGAGACCGACGAGAAACGTCGCCCGCTCCTGCAGGACATGACCTCGGAACTACTGCCGGAGAATTACCAATGGACCTTGCTGTCGCTCGGCGCCGATGAAGTGCCCTGGCAATACGTTTCGGACGCCAGGGGACCGGAGAACGCGGAAGAGCGCCAATTGCTGACGCAGCTCAAGGAGAAATGGAAGGAGCAACTGCCGACCGAAGGCTCCATCGAGCCCACGGTCAAGACATTGCCATTTCCCTCGCAGGGCAAGCACTGTTTCTACCAGCCCATTTATTGGGGCAAGAGCTGCAAATACTGCCACGGACCGATTGTCGGGATCGTACCCGCCTCAGAAGTGGGCGTGGCAGAGAACCTCGCAGCTCCGTTCCGGGTGATGAAACTCATCATCCCCTACAAGGAAACCCGCGACGCCGTGAACAGCACTCGTGCGGCGCTGATTGCTGCGGCAATTCTCACGGTGTTTGTGGCCATGGTCATGCTCTACGTCATCGTACGGTACGTGATCGTCAAACCCTTGAAGCACTTGCGCGACGTCAGCGAGGAAATCAGTCGCGGCAATTCAGACTTGCGCGCGGAAATCCACACCAATGACGAGTTTGAGGAACTGGCGGACGCGTTCAATCGCATGCTGCAGCACTTGATCGAGGCGCATTCCGAACTGCGTAATGTCAACGTGAATCTGGATACCAAGGTCAATGAGCTGGCGCAATTGAACATGCGGTTGTATGAAATGAACCGGCTGAAGAGCGACTTCCTGGCCAACATGAGTCACGAACTGCGGACTCCATTGAACAGCATCATCGGTTTTTCCGAAGTATTGCAGGGCGTGGAGTCGCTGACCGAGAAGCAGAAGCGGTACGCGCGCAACATACAGAAGTCGGGGCGCGTGTTGCTCGAGATGATCAATGACATTCTGGACCTGGCCAAGCTGGAAGCCGGCAAGATGGAAGTCCGCCCGTCCGAATTTCGCATCGATGCCGTGCTCATGGCGCAATGCGATATGGTGCGCGCACTGACGGAAGAGAAGAACATCGACCTGGAGGTCCACGTGCCGGCCGACATACCGCCGCTGCATCAGGACCAGGGGAAGGTCCAGCAGATTCTCACCAACCTCTTGTCCAACGCCATCAAGTTCACGCCCGAAGGTGGACGCATCACGGTGGCCGCAGCCTGTAACGGCAGCGAACAACTGGAACTGACCGTGGCCGACACGGGAGTGGGAATTCCGGAGGAGGACCGCGAGATCATCTTCGAGAAGTTCCGCCAAAGCCGCTCCGTGGCGGGTACCGATGGGCTGACACGCGAGTATTCCGGCACGGGACTGGGCCTGTCGATTGTCAAGGAGTTGTCAAAGCAATTGGGCGGTGAAGTGTCGTTCGAGAGTGAATTGGGCCGCGGAAGTGTCTTCAAAGTGACGTTGCCCTGGCGACTGCCCGATCGATCCCAATTCAACGCTGAAGGCAATGCGGCATGACACAACAGCCGCCCCAAGTACATCTCTTCACCGACGGCGGCTGCAGCGGCAATCCGGGACCGGGCGGCTGGGCGTTCATCCTGCGCCACGTCGGGACCGGCAAGGAACTCGAACGCTCAGGCGCCGAACGTGACACAACCAACAACCGTATGGAACTGACGGCTGTGGTGCGCGGCCTGGAGGCCCTGAAACGCCCCTGTCAGGTCGTGCTGTTTACGGACAGCGTGTACGTCGGCAAAGGGCTATCAGAATGGATGCGCGCCTGGAAGACGCACGGTTGGCGACGGCGGGATGGAGATGCCTGGAAACCGGTCAAGAACGCGGATCTGTGGCGGCAATTGGATGCCCTGGTCGCCCAGCATCAACTCACCTACAAACGTGTGGCCGGCCACAGTGGTCACCCGGAAAACGACCGCTGCGACGAGCTGGCCGTGGCCGCATACCAGAAGTACTTGCACCGATAACACCTCGAGACAATCGCGAACGCCTGGGGGCCTTGCGCGTCACACTCTGAGCCATGTCAGCAGAACCTCCGAAGTCGGCGGCGGAGCAACTGGCAGTTCCCACGCAATACCTCAAGGGCGTGGGACCGCAACGAGCGGAACTGCTCGCGCGGCTGGGACTGAAGACGGCCGGCGACCTGCTCTTCTTCTTTCCCCGTGACTACCAGGATCTCAGCGAGCTGCGGACCATCGACCAATTGACCGAAGGAACGCCCGTCAGCGTCTGCGGTCACGTCGAGGAAGTCGATTTGCGCAATACGGGTGTGGGCCGCAGCGTGTTGGGAGTTCTGTTGCGCCAGGGAACGCAGTACTTGCGCGCGGTCTGGTTCAATCAGCCCTTCCAGCGCGAGCGGTTCTCGGTGGGACAGCGCGTGCTATTGTCGGGAGTGCCGCGTTGTCGCGGTTTGCGCTGGGAAATGGCACATCCCCGCGTGCAATTGCTGCCGGAGGATGAAGACCCTCTGGCCGGTCACATCGCCCCGATCTACCCGCTCACCGAAGGCATCCACCAGGGACTGATGCGCCGGATCGTGCACGCGGTCGCCGAGCAGTACGCGGGAGTGGTGGACGAGGCGTTTCCTCAGGATCTGCTGGCACGATTCGATCTCTGCTCCATTCACGAAGCCTTGCGCGAGATCCACGTACCCACGTCCCGCAGCGCTCTCGATCGCGCTCGGCACCGCCTGGTGTACCAGGAACTGCTGGTGATGCAACTGGCTCTGGCCTGGCGGCGGATCCGGCTGAGGCAGCAGCGCCGCGCCCCATCCCTGAGCGCAACCACCAAGATCGACGCGCGCATCACGCGGCTCTACCCGTTCGAACTCACGCCGGATCAGCGACAGGCGATTCGCGAAGTGGCGTGTGACATGGAACGCGAATACCCCATGAACCGGTTGCTGCACGGCGAGGTCGGCGCCGGCAAGACCGCCGTCGCTCAGTACGCCCTCCTGCTGGCGGTTGCTCACGGGTATCAGGCAGTCTTGATGGCTCCCACGGAGATCCTGGCGAAACAGCACGCCCGCACGCTGCAGCGCGATCTGCAGCACAGTCACGTGCGTATCGGCCTGCTCACGGGAAGCCTGACGGCCGCGCGTCGCAGCCAGGTACTGGAAGCCATCGCAACGCAACAGCTCGACCTGATCATCGGCACGCACGCCGTACTGCAACCCGATGTCCGCTTCGCGCGATTGGGACTCGTGGTGATCGATGAGCAGCATCGTTTTGGCGTACAGCAGCGGGCAGCCCTGCGTCAGGCCGGGTTGGATCCGCATTACCTGGTCATGACCGCCACCCCGATTCCGCGCACCGTATCCATGACGCTGTTCGGCGACCTCGACGTATCGACACTGCGGCAGGGCCCTCCCGGACGACCGGCCGTGCATACTTATATCGCCGGTCCCAACGAACGTGCGAAATGGTGGGACTTCTTCCGGCGAAAGCTGCGCGAAGGCCGCCAAGGATACGTCATCACGCCGCTCGTAGATGACTCCGCCTCCACGACCCTGGCCAGTGTGGAGAAGTGTCTGGAACAGTTCGTCAACGAGGAACTCGAAGCGTTCCGCGTCGATTTCGTACATGGCCGGCAGAATTCGCAGGAGAAGGACGCCGTGATGGAGGGCTTTCGCGCCGGCAAGACGCAAGTGCTGGTGGCCACCTCGGTCGTGGAAGTGGGCGTCGATGTCCCCAATGCCACGCTGATGACCATCGAGAACGGAGAGCGGTTCGGACTGGCCCAATTGCACCAACTGCGCGGGCGCATCAGCCGCGGCTCACACCCGGGTTATCTGGGGGTCTTCGCTCAACCTGCGAACGAAGACGCCCAGAAACGGCTCGACGCATTCTGCCGCGTCCTGGACGGCTTTGAGCTGGCAGAAATCGACTTCCAACTGCGCGGCCCGGGCAATCTCTTGGGCCACGAACAGCACGGCATGCCCCCGCTGCGTATCGCCGACCTGCAACGCGATGGAGACGTCGTCCAGCGGGCGCGCGCCGATGCGCAGACGCTGATGGAAACAGATCCCGAACTCCAGGATCGTTCTCTGGCGAGGTTGCGCCGCCTGGTGCTCGCGCGATACGGACAGGTGCTGGAACTGGGGGACGTCGGGTGAGACGGCTTCACCTCGTGATCCGCACCACCAGGACATTGCCGAACGTCTCGCGCTCGCCGATCTTTCCATCGAATCCTATTTGCCGCAGTGACTCAAGCAGGTCGCGCTCGATTCGCGGCCGGGAACGCACAGCGCCGTAAATAATGGCCCAAGCCCCCTGGGAATCGCTCAGTTCTCGCAGAGCTGCCGGAGTCAGCCGGCCGGAACCGGTTGTCGGCAGAGGTATCAGGTGCCGCGCCGAATCGTTCAAGAGGTAGATGGAGTTTACCGGCGCCAAACAGTAGTCCCGGAGAAGCGGATCCTCCGGCGCAGTGCGCAGGCGATCGGCTTCGATGAAACCGCTGCGCACCAGGACCGGCCAGTTCTTCGTCGCGGCCGTGTCATCTCTGATGCGCGCCACCGCAGCCCGCCAGTCCTGATTGCGGTAACTGACGAGTCTGCCGCGTTGACACAACTGAGATACCAGTCCGCCATGCTGCAAGCTCACGAGCACAACGACGGCGGCCGACACGCCGCGCACCCATGCCTGCGGGACGGCGGCAATGACCAGACCACCAAAGACCATGGGAGCAGCGATGACGACCGCCAAATAGCGAACCATGAAGAGCCGCACGACGTCCAACACGGTCAACAACCAGGTCAGTACCAGCGGCACACAGAACCAGCAGGCAGTGACAACCAGGGCTGCAGGGAGCACGCCGACCGCCGTGGCGCTTCTCGCTTTCGCGGGAATCACCTTCTGCAGGATTCGGGAGGCGACCAGTGCGCCCAGAGGCAACGCCACGTAGGGCCCCAGGGACAGCAACGTGAAGAGTCGCACTACGTCGGGCCGGGCGACCACCAGCGACCAGTTGTCGCGGTGCAACGCGATTTCCCGCAGATGGGGCAGCGCCGGAGCGATCAGCACGGCGCAACAGGCGGCGTCGAACAGGGCATGCCGCGGAGGGTACGCTCTGCCGCCCCGCCAGAACAGCGCGTGCACGACGTAGGCAATGCACTCCCCCGCCACCACAATCAGGGAGGTGTAGTGCAAATAGAACATGACACCGGTCGCTAACACGACGACGACGCGACAACGCCGGGAACCGCCTTGGAGTAAGCACCAGAAGCAGCCGACTTGTATCAACCCCACGGCTTGCACGAGCGCGTAGGAGCGCGCCTCCTGAGCGTAGAAGACGCACCAGGGATCCCAGGCGAGCAAGATCGCGACAACAAACGCGGCAGTCGCCTGCCGTGTCCACCTCCACGTGAGCCACCACGCGAGCGGGATGAGCGCGATCCCGGCCACCAGTGACGGCAGTCTCAGAGACACTTCACTCGTGCCCAGGATCGATGTCACACCACGCACCACGTAGAAGTACAGCGGGCTCTGGTTGCCGATGTGAGCGCGCGACTCGATGTCCGACCACTTGCCCGCGACGACCCACGCCGTATGGAGTTCATCCAACCAGAGACTCTCTTGGGCCAGCGGGCAACGCACTCCGGCGGCCATGCCCATCACCAGGAGCAACAGGCACCCGCGCAGGAGGCCGACCGATGGTGACCGAACGTCGCTGTTACATGAAGTATCGATGGAGGGATCCTTTGGCGCAAGCGTTCCTGGCAGTCTGCTACGAGTTTACACCCGACGCGGTGACTGGCTAGAGAACTCCAGCCATCATTTCCGTAACGGCTGTCTGTAGATCGCCGACCGGTTGGCCCGCGAGTTGGTCTCCTGTGCGCCGCTCGATTGGGTGTGGTATTCTTTAGCCTTCTGGTCCGCCACTACCGAGCATGGAACTTGGAGTCACTCGCCGCGGAGAGATGGACATGTGCGCACTCTGGTTTCGGCAGGCTGTAGGTATCGTGGCCTTGGGCGGAATCGTTCTGGCGGCCGGTTGCCAAGGTCGCGGCCCGGAACAAGAAATTCCCTCAGCGCAACCCTCCGTGGCGAACCCAGTCCCGGACGCCCCAGCGCCGGCGCGCGAATCCAGCGCCGACGCCGTCAAACCGGAGACGGCTGCGCCTCCAGAGCCTTCCGGTTGGGGCCATTTGAGTGGGCGGTTCGTGTTCGACGGTGCGCCACCAGCTCCCAGGGCTTTGACGATCACTTCGGACAAGGAATTCTGTAGCCTGCATAATCCGCAGGACGAATCGATTGTCGTTCATTCCGGCAACTCGGGGTTGGCTAATGTCGTGGTCACATTGTCTCCAAGCCGGACAGAGCCCTCCCCAGCTGTCCACGATTCCTACGGGGCCACGGCAGCAGCCAAGGTTCAGTTGGATAACCAGAAATGCCGTTTCCAGCCGCACGTGCTCGCAATGCGAACCTCGCAGACTCTGGAGATTCTCAACTCCGACGAAGTGGCGCACAACACCAAGATCGACACGCTCAAGAATCCGCCGATCAACTTCACGCTGCCGGCTGGCGGAAGTCTGGAGCAGCGATTTGCCGTTGAGGAGCGGGCACCGGCGCAGGTCAGCTGCAGTATCCATCCCTGGATGGTCGCGTGGGTCGTGGTGCGCAAGGACCCTTATTTCGCGGTCGCCGATGCGAACGGAGCATTCACCATCCAGAATCTGCCGGCCGGGAAATGGACCTTTCAGGCATGGCATGAACAAGCGCGATTTATCGCGCGCGTGCGGCAGCAAGATCAGCCGGCGGAGTGGGACCGCGGGCGCTTCATCGCTGAAATCAAGCCGAACGAGACCACGGACCTCGGAGAGATTCGTGTCGAACGTAGTCTGTTTGGCGGCCGATAGCAGTTCGGCCGAGCTGCCTCACGCCGCCGCTTTCTCGGTGGCGCTTTCGCATGCGGCGTAGTTCTCCGCGATGCCAACAGCGCTGACGCCAAGCTGCTTGAGCCGCGTGGCGACGCCCATGGTTTCGCTCTTGGATGTGGTCCGTACGTCACGCACGACAATCGCAGCATCAAGGGCGCTGTGCGAACCATCCTGGAAGGAAGCCGCGTCGACCGCGCAACCGGCATCGATGATCAACAAATCCAGGCCCGTCGTGATGCGGCGGATCACTTCGGCTGCCGAGGTCGCGGCGGGTGCCGCGTCTTCGGTGGGGGACAATGACAACGGCAAGAGCGTTATCGGCCGTTCCACGGAGGTAATCGCCGTCTCGTCCAGGGGAACGATGCCCAGCAGAGCATCGGTCCAACTGTGCGGGAACTTCACCCCCATGCGCTGCCCCAGGACCGGAGATCGCACGTCGGCATCCATCAACGCGACTCGCACCCCCGCCTCGGCTGCCGCGCGAGCCAGGCACATGGCGAGTGTCGTGCAGCCTTCCCCCGCGCGAGCGGAAGTAATGACCAGCACACGCAGCCCTTCGCGAGCCGCGTCACGGAGCTTCTGACCGGCGTGTGCGAAGTACGATGCCTCGGCGCTGTAGATCCGCTCCACATCGGCAGGCCACGCGAATCGGTCCACCTCCCAGATCGGTTTGAAGGGAGCCGAGTTCTCCGTCTCGGAGCACTTCGAACTCTCCTGACACTCGGCAGGCTCCGCTGCCGCAGGCGCTGAGACCGCGGCAGACTGCTCCCCACGGTCAGCATGCTTCACGGGTGCTGGCGGTGGAGTCGGCGCGGACGAACCCTGCACCTGGCCGCCCGATGGCTCCGGCAGGCACGTCATGACATTGGCACCGACGATGGAGGTCCCCATCTGGGCAATGAGATCGGTGTCCCAAGTGGACAATTCGACAAAGCACAGAGGGCCGAATGGTTGCTCGGCTGGTCGAGTCGGCATATGCGGCTGAAGATCGTGTCGATTGTCGACTCGGTTGTCGACACGGTATCGCAGACGCCCGTTGCTCCCGCGGGCCGCTTGCGGCGCAGACAATGCAGTGCCCGTCGAGTCCACCCGTTCTCCAGCCGGTGCAGCAGGCGACTGGTACGCGTCAATAAATGCCTGATGGAGTCCGTTCATTGTCTACTCGTGGTTGGGGTATCTCGACCGTGCCGTTGAGTGTCGCCGCTTCCTCGGCGGTTTCCGCCGGCCAATTCGCGGGCAACTCGGCACTGCGCTGGCTGCCATCCGCAGCAGGCCAGCTCGTGCCGGGACTCGTAGTGACATCGGCCGCGTTTGCGGAACCGCCCGCCGCATCGCCGCCCATCCCGGGCGGCCAACTTTGCACGGGCGACGAGGCAACTGCGGGGGCTGTTATGTCCATTTGCCCGTTGGCCATCGTCGACGAGGTATCCTCCGGTTCCGGCACGCCGCCCGACATCAAAGGCGGCTCCGAGCCGGTTGAATCCGCCATGGCGGCGGCAGTACCCGCCGGCCAGAGTTCAAGCTCCGGCTGATCTTGCGTGACCTCCGGAGCACGAGGCGATGTGCTCTCAGCCAACGTGTTCTGTTTCTCACCCGAACCCGACTTCCCCTGAATCAAGAGGTAGGCCAATACGGTAATGGCCAGGAGGATCAGTACCACTACGGCCTGGGAAGATACTGCCATCCAGCTTTGGCTGCGGGACGGCCGGCGATATTCGTCCTTGACGTCACCTTCCGATTGATCTACCGGATCGGATTCGGCCATTCGAGAACTCGCCGATCGCGATCTGTGTCGCCGCCGCTCCTTGTCCGCCGAGAGTGATGCCGGATTGGCGGGCAGACCCGCCGAAGAAGTCACGGACAGGTCGGGAAGTCGCATGAGCACCGGCACTTGATCGCTGTCATACGCCGGCGGAGTCGCCTGTGTTCTGGCCTGGAGACCTGGAGCAGTTGCCGTTTGTCGGCTACGGTTGGGGGTCACGACATCGACTTTGCTCATGTGCGGTATCCCGTAATCATGCGGGGCGGAGCCGGTGCCCTCCGGGTGCCCTGGTCATGTCGCCGTGAACGCTTTACGACTGGAAACGTGGGCCAACTCCAGGCCTATTGATAAGCATGAGTGTTATCGGTTCCGATTATGTGAATCTTGAGTCCTAAACAGGTTTTGTCGATTAGAGAAAAAGGCGAAAACAGGCAATTTCTTACGAGCAGTCAACTCAACAATAAAGATGATATTGTGGTAAACAGGGCGATCTGGGATACTCCTGGCCGCCAATGCGATCCACCAAAGTCGTTTGGTCTCGTCCTCGTTCTGGCGATCCGCCCGAGGTTTCTGCCAGCCGCTTCACAGAAAACGTCTCATGTCGAAATCGCCCACGGTTGACGTTCGCCAGCGTCTCGAATCGCTGCTCACCCGACGCGTTCTCGTTCTGGATGGGGCCATGGGGACGATGGTCTTTGCGCACGGGTTGGACGAGCGTGCCATCCGCGGTGATCGTTTTGCGTGCCACGACAAGGATCTCAAGAACTTCGTCGATCTGTTGAGCATCACGCGTCCGGAGGTGATTGAGGACATTCATCGGCAGTACCTGGAAGCCGGGGCGGACATCATCGAGACCAACACGTTTGGAGCGAGCCCGATTGGCATGGAGGAGTTTGGCCTGCCGCCGGAGATGATGCGCGAGATCAACCTGGCAGCGGCCGGGTGTGCGCGGCGGGCGGTGGATGCCTGCAACCGACTGACGCCGGACCGTCCCCGTTTTGTCGCTGGGTCGATCGGCCCGACGGGAAGGACCACTTCCATTTCGCCGCGTGTCGAGGATCCCGGATATCGGGCAGTGACATTCGACCAGATGGCGGCATCCTACTACCGTCAGGTCGAAGTGTTGGTGGAGGGGGGAGTAGACATTCTGTTTGCCGAAACCACTTTTGATACGCTGAATTTGAAGGCCTGTCTGTTTGCCATTGATCAATTCTTCACAGACCGCCAGTTGAGGCTTCCCGTGATGATCTCCGTGACGATCACGGATGCAAGTGGCCGGACGCTGTCGGGTCAGACGGTCGAAGCCTTCTGGAACTCCGTCTCGCATTTCGATCTATTGAGCGTGGGCATCAACTGCGCGCTCGGCCCAGAGAAAATGCGCCCCTACGTTGAGGAACTATCGCGCATCGCGCCGGTGTTTGTCAGTTGCCATCCGAATGCGGGGCTGCCCAATGCGTTTGGCCAGTACGAGGAGACGCCTCAGGAAATGGCCCGGGTTCTGGGCGAGTTCGTCACCAACGGCTGGCTGAATATTATTGGCGGCTGTTGTGGCACCACACCCGACCACATACGGGCCTTCGCGCAGTTGGCGCAGAACGCGAAGCCGCGGCAGCGACCGGCGATTGAGCCCTACTTGCGTTTGAGCGGCCAGGAAGCATTGACGACCCGCCCGGACAGCAACTTCCTCATGATTGGCGAGCGGACCAACGTCACGGGCTCGCGCAAGTTCGCCCGGCTGATTCGCGACGAGAAGTACGACGAAGCGCTGCAGATCGCCCGCGAACAGGTGGAAGGAGGCGCTTCCATTATTGACATCAACATGGACGACGCCTTGTTGGATGGTGAAGCCGCGATGACGCGGTTTCTCCACTTGATCGCCGCGGAGCCGGACATCTGCAAGGTTCCCGTGATGATCGACAGCTCTCGGTGGTCGGTGCTCGAAGCCGGTCTGAAATGCACCCAAGGCAAAGCCCTGGTGAACTCGCTCAGCCTCAAGGACGGCGAACCGGAGTTCCTGCGGCGCGCCCGCCGCGTGCGCCAGTACGGTGCGGCCGTCGTCGTCATGGCCTTCGACGAGACGGGTCAAGCAACCGAAGTCGAGCACAAGGTGCGCGTGTGCCGCCGCGCATACGAGCTATTGACGCGGAACGCGGGTTTTCCGCCGCAAGACATCGTATTCGACCCCAACGTGCTCACGGTCGGCACGGGTATCGAGGAACACAACAACTACGCGGTCAACTTCTTTGAAGCGACGCGCCTGATCAAGTCGACCTGTCCCGGGACCCATGTTTCGGGAGGAATCAGCAACGTGTCGTTCTCCCTGCGCGGCAACGACGCCCTGCGCGAGGCGATGCACGCCGCGTTTCTCTATCACGCCATCCGCGCCGGACTGGACATGGGCATTGTCAACGCCGGGCAACTGGCGGTGTACGAGGAGATTCCAGCCGAGTTGCGAGAGCGTGTCGAGGACGTGCTCTTGAACCGCCGGCCGGACGCCACGGAGCGGCTGGTAGCGCTGGCGGAAACCGTCAAAGTCCAGGAGAAGAAGGGCAACGGCGACGATCTTTCGTGGCGTCGCGGCAGCGTCGAACAGCGATTGCGGCACGCGTTGATACGGGGCATCGACAAGTTCATCGCCGAGGACGTGGACGAGGCGCGCGGGCACTATCCGCGCTGCCTGCAGATCATCGAAGGTCCCCTGATGGACGGCATGTCCGTCGTGGGGGATCTCTTCGCCGAGGGGAAGATGTTCCTGCCCCAAGTCGTCAAATCGGCCCGCGTCATGAAACGGGCCGTGGCACACCTCCTGCCACACCTGGAACAGGAGAAGGCAAGAGACGGCCGCACGGAACGCAGGACGCGCGGGCGGGTGCTGCTGGCCACGGTCAAAGGGGACGTGCACGACATTGGCAAGAACATCGTCGGCGTGGTCCTCGGCTGCAACAACTACGAAGTCATCGATCTGGGTGTCATGACTCCCTGCGAGAAGATCCTGGCGGCCGCGGTCGAACACGGCGTAGACGTGGTCGGCTTGTCCGGTTTAATTACTCCCAGTCTTGATGAAATGGTGCACGTGGCCAGAGAGATGGAACGGTGCGGGCTGACCATACCTCTGTTGATTGGCGGCGCTACGACGAGTGCGAAGCATACTGCCGTGAAGATCGCCCCTCAGTACCGCCAACCCACCGTCCATGTGTTGGATGCTTCCCGGTGCGTGGGTGTCGTGGATCGACTCGCCAACTCCGAATTGCGTGCGGCTTTCGTGCTGGAGAACAAGGCGTTGCAGCAACAGCTGGTCGAATCCTACGAGAAACGGCAGGTCCAGCTGGTGCCCTACGCCGAAGCCTTTGCGCGGCGTTTCGCCACCGATTGGTCCCGTCTGCCGATCGACCAGCCCGCGTTTCTCGGGGTGTGCGCCCTGCCAGACCACCCCCTGGAAGAGATCATTCCCTACATCGACTGGTCCCCGTTCTTTCTGGCTTGGGAATTGAAGGGCAAATTCCCGCAGATCCTCGCGGACGCCGTGGTCGGTGCAGCCGCTGGCGAGCTGTACGAACACGCCCAGCAGCTGTTGCAGCGGATATCGACGGAGGGACTGCTGCACGCCAACGGAGTGTATGGATTCTGGCCCGCGGCCTCCGAAGGGGACGACGTGCTCCTCTTCGCCGACGACCGCCGACTCGACGTCGTGGCGCGATTCTCGATGCTCCGGCAGCAATGGCAGCGGCGAGGACAAGATACGTTCCGGTCATTGGCGGATTACATCGCCCCCGTAGACTCCGGCCGCGCGGATTACCTGGGCGCGTTCGCCGTCACCGCGGGGATTGGCCTGGAGAGTCTGTGTGCCGAATTCGAACGGACACACGATGACTACCATTCCATCCTGGCCAAGGCCCTGGCTGACCGTCTGGCAGAAGCCTTTGCGGAGATGCTCCACGCGCGCGTTCGAGCCGAGTGGGGCTACGGTCGCGGTGAGGACCTCGCCTTGGAGGCGCTGCTGGCCGAGCAGTATCGCGGTATTCGTCCGGCGCCGGGCTATCCCGCCTGCCCGGATCACACGCAGAAGCGCACGTTGTTCGCGCTGCTGCAAGCGGAAGAGAACGCCGCGATGAAGCTCACCGAGTCCTGTGCGATGTGGCCGGCCGCGAGCGTCTGCGGTTTCTATTTCGCCCACCCGCAGGCCCGTTACTTCGCGGTCGATCGCATCACGCGCGATCAGGTCGAGGACTACGCGCGACGCCAAGGCGTGACGCCAGCCGAGATTGAACGCCGGTTGGCCTCCCAACTGGGCTACGAGCCGTCAGCCTGACGGCGCAACGGCAACGTGGAAGAATGCGCCGCCCCCCACCGATCCGTGATCGCTTGCCTGCGGCTCAGTGGCCGTGATATGACCGGTACCAGGCGACGAAGCGGGTGATGCCCTCTTCGATGGGAGTGGCAGGACGAAAGCCGACATCCCGCATCAGATCGTCCACATCAGCATAGGTCGCGGGCACGTCTCCCGCCTGCATGGGCAGGAAGTTCTTCTTGGCCTTCATGCCGAGCGACTTCTCCAGGGTCTCAATGAAGTAGAGTAACTCGACGGGCTGATGGTTGCCGATGTTGTAGACCTTGTAGGGCGCCGCACTGGTACCGGGATCGGGGTCCGCACCTGACCAGTGAGGATTCGGTTCGGGTAATCGGTCGGCCACGCGCACGATACCCTCGACGATGTCGTCGATGTATGTGAAATCGCGTTTCATCTGGCCGTGGTTGTAGACATCGATGACTTGGCCGGCGAGGATCGCCTTGGTGAACAGGAAGAGGGCCATGTCCGGGCGGCCCCAGGGACCGTAGACCGTGAAGAAACGCAGGCCGGTGGTCGGCAGCCGAAACAGATGGCTGTAGGTATGCGCCATCAGCTCGTTGGCCTTCTTCGTGGCCGCGTACAGGCTTACGGGATGATCGACGTTCTGGTGGACGGAGAAGGGCATCTGCGTGTTGGCGCCGTACACCGAACTGGAGGACGCATACACGAGGTGCTGGACTTGATGGTGCCGGCATCCTTCCAGGATGTTGACGAACCCGACCAGGTTGCTGTCCACATAGGCGTGCGGATTCGTCAAGGAATAGCGCACGCCGGCTTGCGCGGCCAGGTGCACCACGATTTCCGGTCGCCGTTGCGTGAACAGCTGAGTCATGCCCGCTTGATCGGCCAGGTTCAGCCGATGAAACTCGAAGCCGGGCTGCTCCAGCAGTTGGCTGAGCCGATCCTGCTTCAACTGCACGCTGTAGTAATCGTTCAAATTATCCAGGCCCACGACGCGGTCGCCACGAGCCAACAGCGTCCGCGACAGATGAAAGCCGATGAAACCCGCAGCCCCCGTGACGAGAATGGTACGCATGGTTACGAGTACACCTCCGAGTTATCAGCAAGGGGAATCCCAGTTCCTGGTAGGGAGCAGTCAGCGCCGCGGACGCCGACATCGACCACGTCGCGCCGTGCCGCGGGAATCCACGCGATTCCGCGCCGGGCGGTTCAGGCAGAACGGCGGGACTTCGCCCCGCTCCTCGCGCCGGAGGATACGACCGGCATGATGTCCACTTTGTTTCGCTCCAGGCGCTCGATGCGTTCCGCCATCTTCTGCAGCAGTTCGGCGACTTCTCGCCCGGCGGCTTCGCCCAGATGAACGGTCAGGGCCTTGCGGCTGGTCGCACCCAGCTGCAGTTCGGACGCGGCGGCTTCGCGGTGTTTCATATCTGCTATCCTCTCATTCAACGGTTACGCTCTTGGCCAGATTCCTCGGTTTGTCGACATCGCAACCGCGCAGCAGGGCGATGTGATACGCCAGCAATTGTAGAGGAATGATATTGACCAGCGGCTGAACGCAGTCGGCCGCCTGCGGCACGCGGATCATGTCGTCTGCCAGCTCCGCGACGCGGCGATCGCCGTCTTCCACCACGGCGATCACGGGACCGCCGCGGGCTTTGACCTCCTGCAGATTGGCCATGACTTTGTCGTACACAAATCCTTGCGGCACGATGAACACGCTGGGGGTATGCTGGTCAACCAGGGCAATCGGACCGTGCTTCATCTCGGCGGCCGGATACCCCTCCGCGTGGATGTAACTGATTTCCTTGAGCTTCAGCGCGCCTTCCAGCGCCGTGGGGAAGTTGTACTGCCGGCCGAGATACAGGAAGTTGTCCGCATCACAGTATTTCTGAGCCAGGCCACGGATTTCCTCTTCGGCCTGCAGGGCCTGGCGCACTCGACCGGGCAAGTCCTGAAAGATGCCGATGAGACGCTTGCCCGCATCGTAGCTTAAATGCCGCATGCGGCCGAAATAGAGAGCCAGCAGCGCCAAGACCATGCACTGGGATGTGAAGGCCTTGGTCGAAGCGACGCCGATTTCGGGTCCGGCATGCAGGTACACCCCCCCATCGGCCTCTTGGGCGATACTGCTGCCGACGACGTTGCAGATGGCCAGGGTCCGGTGCCCCTTGCGTTTCATCTCCCGCAGCGCGCCCAGCGTATCGGCTGTCTCGCCGCTCTGCGATATGGCGAACACCAGCGTATCCGATTCCACCGGCGGATTGCGGTACCGCAGTTCACTGGCATACTCCACTTCCACCGGAATTCGAGCGTACTGCTCGATCAGATATTCGCCCAGCAGCGCGGCGTGCCAACTGGTCCCGCAGCCGGTGAGGATGATGCGATTTACGCTCCGCAATTGCTGGGGCGTGAGGTTCAAACCACCGAATACCGCCGTGGCGTCTTCTTCGCTGATGCGGCCGCGCATGGCGTTCCGCAGCGATTCGGGCTGCTCAAAGATTTCCTTCAGCATGTAGTGCGCGTAGCCGCTCAGCGACACTTCGTTCGCGTGGACGCGCAGGTCTTCCACGTTGTGCCGGACGCGGCCCTGCTCCCGGTGGGCCACTCGCAGAGAGTCGGCCGTGACCATGGCCACCTGATGATCCGTCAGGTAGACGATCTTGTCGGTATGGCCCACCAGCGGCGAAGCATCGCTCGCCACGAAATGTTCGCCGGATCCCACTCCGACCACCAGCGGGCTCCCCAGCCGCGCGGCGATCAGGACGTCGGGATGGTCGCGGAAGAGGAACACCAAACCGTAAGTTCCCCGCAGTTCTGCCAGCGAGGCCTGCACGGCCGACAGCAGCAATTCGTGCGGGTCCTCTCCCACCCTGGACGTCTCACCTGCCAGCCTGTCCAGGTTGACAGCCACCAGGTGAGCAATCACTTCGCTGTCGGTGGCGGAGCTGAACGCGCAACCCTCATTCTCCAGTCGCTCCTTCACGACCGCAAAGTTCTCTATGACGCCGTTGTGGACGACTGCCACGGCCCCGTGACCGCCCAGGTGGGGATGGGCGTTGACTTCCGTGGGAGCACCGTGGGTAGCCCAACGTGTGTGCCCGATGCCAATGGTTCCCACCAAGGGAGCGGCCGCGACGCTCTCGGCCAGGTAATCGATGCGACCCGTGGTTTTGCGAAGAGCCACTCCGCCCGCCGGCGGAATGACTGCCAGTCCGGCGCTGTCGTAACCGCGATACTCCAGCCGGCGCAACCCCTCTAACAGGAAGTCCGTTGCCTCACTCGCACCCACGTAACCAACGATTCCACACATATGCCTGACGCCTCCCGCAGACCAGGAACGGAGGGAAACCCGATCGATGACAGCCCATAGTATAGAGATAGTGGGAAATGCAGTTCGCGCCGTTGATCAGAGTAACGTATATTTGGGAAATCGTTTGTGACAATGCCACATATCCGGCTCATCTGGCAAAACCGTACCGGAATAGGGGATGCTAGCAGTATGAAGACCGCCAGACCAGGAACATCACCCTCGGCCGAAACGCTGAAGAAAGCTCTGGACCAGAAGACAGCCAAGGTGGGAATCGTCGGTCTGGGATACGTCGGTCTGCCCCTGATTCAGGCCTTCATTCGCGCGGGCTTCTGCACGATCGGTTTCGACGTGGATGCAGAAAAGGTTGAACTGCTCAAGGCCGGGAAGAGCTACATCAAGCACATTCCCGCCGACTGGATTCAGACCTGCGTGGCGAACGGAACGTTCGCCCCGACGGCCGATATGCAGCGGTTGGCCGAGGCAGATGCCATTTTGATCTGCGTGCCCACGCCGTTGAACGAGAGCCGCGATCCCGACTTGTCCTACATCGAATCGACGGCACGTTATATCGCGCGCACTTTGCGTGCCGGCCAACTGGTGGTTCTGGAGAGCACCACCTACCCCGGTACGACACGTGACGTGGTGTTGCCCATCCTGAGCGAGACCGGTCTGCAGGTTGGCCAGGACTTCTTTCTGGCCTTCAGCCCGGAACGCGAAGACCCAGGGAATCCGGACTTCTCGGCCAACCGCATTCCCAAGGTGGTGGGCGGCATCGAGCCGGCCAGTCTGGAGTTGGCGAACACGCTCTACGCGTATGCGGTTGTGAAGACCGTTCCGGTGTCGAATTGTGAAGTGGCCGAGGCGTGCAAGATCCTGGAAAACACGTATCGCTCCGTGAATATCGCCATGGTCAACGAGCTGAAGGTGTTGTTTCAACACATCGGCATCGACATCTGGGAAGTCATTGATGCGGCCAAGACCAAGCCGTTTGGTTTTCAAGCCTTCTATCCTGGCCCCGGTCTGGGCGGGCATTGCATTCCCATTGACCCGTTCTACTTGAGCTGGCTGGCGCGGAAGCACGAGCGATCCACGCGGTTCATTGAACTGGCAGGAGAGATCAACACCAGCATGCCGGAGTACGTCGTCGCGAGAGTGACCGAGGCACTGAACGATGTCGGCAAGCCGGTGCGCGGCAGCCGGATCGGTATTCTGGGAGTGGCCTACAAACGCGACGTGGACGACCCGCGCGAGAGCCCCTCGTTCAAACTGATGGAACTGCTGATCGGCCGCGGCGCGGTCCTCAGCTACAACGACCCGCACATTCCGACCTTGCCCAGCATGCGGCATTTCGATGTTCCGCGGCTGGCCAGCGAATCGCTGACCCCGGAATACCTGGCATCTCAGGACTGCCTGGTGATCGCCACGGACCACTCGGCGTACGACTGGCCGACGATCGCGAAGTACGCACGCCTGCTCATCGACACGCGTAACGCCACGCGGGGAGTGGCGGCGGGTCGCGCCCAGATCTACAAGGCCTGACACAAGCGCCTCTCGCCAAATGCCTTGGGCAACTGCACTCCGGTAGGCGTACGCCGTTCCCACACGTATGCTATCTCCAAGGGGATGCCAACTCCCTCCCAGCACCGGACATGGCTTGTGCGGTCTGAAGGTTCTGCTCACCGGCGATCCGCGGCCCCGAGGGGAGCCGTCGGTCCAGCACTTTTCGCGGACACGAAAACCAAAGGCTGGGGATCCTCGTCAGATATCTAGGCGCAGGGATTCGAAACGGGTTTGGGCCGCCATCGGCCAAGGCACGATTCAGGAGATGAAGCCATGCACACCCGCTTGCATCTGGTGATGTGGTTCTTGGTCGCACTGGCACCCGGCCTGGCGGCTGGCCAGGGGTTGCTCCTGGACGTCCGCGAGGCGGAGCACTATCGACTGCCGCGCCCGATCATCATCGTGCCACCGCGGCCACCGCATCCCGTGCCATCGCGGGAGCAACCCTACAAGATCAAGGAACTGGCGCTCAACGCAACACTGCAGGACCAGGTCGCGAAGGTCCAGGTGACACAATCGTTCGTCAACACGAGCAGCCGCCAGATGGAGGTCTGTTTCGTGTTCCCGCTTCCCTACGACGGTGCCGTGGACCGCTTGACCTTCCTCGTGGACGGCAAGGAGTTCGAAGCTCGGCTCCTCTCGGCCAAGGAAGCTCGACGCATTTACGAGGAGCACGTGCGGCGCAATCAGGACCCGGCCCTGTTGGAATGGCTGGGTACCGGGATGTTCAAAACCAGTGTCTTTCCGGTGCCGGCCGGTGCCGAACGAACCGTGACGCTGCGGTACTCGCAGTTATGCCGCAAACACGATGGCCTGACGGAGTTCCTGTTTCCGCTCAGCACTGCCAAGTACACCTCGCACCCCGTGGAGAAAGTCTCGATTCGCGTGGCGATCCAGAGTCAAGCCAAGATCAAGAGCATTTACAGTCCCTCGCACTCCGTGGAGATCGCACGACCGGGTGACCGCAGCGCTGTGGTTACGTTCGCGCGCAGCCACGAAGTTCCGGTAGCCGATCTGCAGTTGCTGTATGACGTCGGGAACACCGAGGTCGGCACCAGCCTGCTGAGTTACCGGCCCACGAAGTCGGAGGAGGGGTACTTCCTGATGCTGATCAGTCCGGACATCAAGAGCGCCGCAAGCAGCAGGCTGCAGAAGACGGTGCTGTTCGTCGTTGACCGATCGGGCAGCATGAGCGGCAAGAAGATTGAACAGGCCAAGGGGGCGTTGCGATTCGTCCTGAACAATCTCAACGAGAGAGACCTGTTCAATATCATCACCTACGACAGCGAGGTGGAGAGCTTTCGACCCGAACTGCAACGGTTCAACACCGCCAACCGGGAGGCCGCCTTGGGGTTTGTCGAGGGTGTCTATGCCGGGGGCAGCACCAACATCGACGGGGCCCTGAAAGCTGCTCTGACTCAACTGCAGGACGACAAGTGCCCCACGTACATCGTCTTCTTGACTGACGGATTACCCACCGCCGGTGAACGCAATGCGGCCAAGATCGTGGATAACGCCCGTGAACAGAATCGGGTCCGGGCTCGCGTCTTTTCCTTTGGCGTCGGTTACGACGTGAATAGCCGTTTTCTCGACCAGTTGTCCCGCACGTGCCGCGGGCAGGTCGAGTATGTGCGGCCGGACGACGACATCGAGACGCAAGTCAGCAAGCTCTATGAACGAATTGGCGCCCCTGTCCTGACCGACCTGAAGATTGCCTTCGATATGGAGAACTTCCCCAAGGACAAAGGCTCGGTTGTGAGCCGCACTTATCCCCGCGACGCGTTCGACCTGTTTGCCGGTGATCAGCTGGTGGTCGTCGGGAGATACAAGGCCGGGGGCGACGTGAAGGTGACCATCGAAGGAAACGTGGGGGAGCAACGGCAGAAGTTCGACTTCGGAGGAAAACTGGTGGAGCAGTCGGCCGACGATACCAATGCGTTCATTGAACGGCTGTGGGCTGTCCGCCGAGTGGGCGAGATTATCGACGAGATCGATCTGCACGGCAAGAACGACGAGCTTGTGGACGAGCTTGTCAAGTTGTCGACGCAACACGGCATTCTCACCCCCTACACCTCGTTCCTGGCTGATGAAGAGGCCAACATTCACGACCTGGCATTTGGCCGGCAGACGGCCAGCCAAGCGCTCGACAGTCTGGCGATCGAAGGTGGGTACGGCGGGTTTGTCCAGCGCGACTACAAGGCCAGGCTGCAGCGTGCCGCTCAGGCTCCCAATTTTGGCTACCTGGGCGAAATCGGGGGAGTACCCGCGTTGAGCGCTCCCGCAGCAGCCGGCGGTGCGTCCGCCCCCATGCCGGGGATGGCCGGGGTAACAGCCAACGCAAACGCTGGACGCGAGGCTCCAGTCACCCAGACCGTACAGCAGGTCGGCCGCAAGACGTTCTTCCTGCGCAACGGACGATGGACCGATTCAACTTTGACGGCGGATCAGGAACGCCAGGTACGCCGCATCGAGCGCTATGGCAGCGAGTACTTCGAGCTGATCGACCGCCATGGCAAAGAAGTCGCCAAGTACCTGGCTATCGACGGTGACGTGACCGTAGTGCTGGACGGCCAGGCCTACGCCTTCTAGTCGAACAGCCCGTCCATTCCTAACCGCATCTTGAGCTGGTCGAAGTGCTGGAAGAACTGATCGCTCGAGGAATGAACGTGCTCGGCCTCGGTGATGAACTTGATGTCCGCCGCGAGCGGAGTGAGGTGGGCCTGCAGGATCTCCTCAAACGTTGCCAGCGGTTCGCCGTAGACGATGAGCAGTTTGTGTTCGTCGAACTGAACTTCCTGGGGGATACTCGGATTCAGCACCGCGATACCGGTGCAGCCGTCGTTCAGCAACAGGTCCTCGAAATCCCACAGCGTACTCTTCAGTACGGGCGCGTCGATGTGTTCCCGGTAGAGATCTTGATGTCCGCCACCGGAGCGATTGTGACTGGTCTCTAACACGACATCCAATTCGCCGCCCAGCGGCTCGAGCAGGTCCATGAACAGCTCGAACAGCACCTCCTTGGACGCGGCTGCCATCAGCACGGGCACCCGGTTCTTATTCTCCTCGTCCTGGTAGACGTCGTGCCGGTAACCTTGCTGGGGCACAACCTGCAGATCGTACGAGGGGCGCACCGCATCCGTGAGACGAAAGTCACCGTAGCGACACACGCCAAGATGGGCTTCCAGTTCCTCTTCGGAAAGGTGCTCAAAGCTGCTGTGTCGGGCAGCTGGAGCTTCGCTTTCGTGCATTGTGCCACGGAAGAACTTCTTGAGAAACCCCATCGTAAACCTCGGTTGCAGTTCCGAACACCGCGACGTCCGGAGGAACTGGTTGCTGGTGCCAAACCCTTCTAACGAATCGTAGGTCACGATTTCGTCCGGGTTCCTCGAGGACCCGTGCACTTCCCGCCGTTTCCCCAGACCCGGTTGTCCCGTCCGAAACGTCCCTTTCTCCCGCAAAGTCCCTACAGACCGATCGGACGGGTTGGCGCTCCGGCAGTACGATCTCCCCGCGCACCCCGGCCGACTCACTGCCCGATCCTCATCGCCACGGTCTCCGTTCCCTGGTCTCGTCAGCTGGGTCGCCTTGTCGAGTAGAACGGCAGGAAGACGAGGGACGGAGTCGCTCGGGGATGTCGTAAGAGCGATGAACACACACACGACATCCTCCTGAGAAGTCTAGCACCCGCGTTTGCAGGTGCTTGCGATCGTCGAGGCGGAGCGTGTGAATTCCGTGTCCGCGGCTCGCCTACTCGGCAAATCGGACACTCTTTCCCATCGCCTCTGCTATACTACGACGCCTGGCCGGCGACCGTGGCGGTAGACCACGCGCCACCGATCCCTACAGTCGGTCGCGATCGGAAGAACCATTGCCGCCGGATGAGAGGCGTCGCGACCTGGTCGTTTGCCTCCAGGCTGCCACCGCAGAGGATCTCTCCATGCCGCAATACCGATTCATCGTGCCCCAATCGACCGTACGGGAGGATACCATTCCCGCGGGAACGATCATTGATCAGCCCACACTCGTGGGCGCGCGGCGGGCGTGGCTGGTGGTGCTGGCTCTGGTTCTCTGTGCGACGACCTGTTGCACCCGTGACTCGGCCCCAGTGTCCACCGCCGAGGATTCCGCATCCCCGTCAGCCCCACCGTCCACACAGCCCACGCAGTCGCCGGATTCAGTCCGTGAGACCTGGGATGTGTACTACATTGAAGGTGCGAAAGTCGGCCATGGCCGGACGCGCTGCGAACGCGTCACCGAGGAAGGCCGCGAACTGGTCCACATCCAGACCGAGCAAACCACGAGCTTCAAGCGGTTCGATCAGAAGATCTCGCAACACATCGAATTGGAGTCCTGGGAGCTGCCGAATGGACCAATGGTGCGTTTCCAGAGCGCGGTAAATGACGCAACATCCAAGATCACCACGCACGGCCGATATCACCAGGGTGAGTTGACCATCGATACCGTCACTCTGGGCAAGACCCAGACCACGACGCTGCCCTTTGACCCGTCCTGGGGCGGCTTCTTTGCGACGGAACAGCGACTCGAACGGCAACCCATGCAACCGGGCGAGAAACGCTCGTTCCTGGCGCTCGTGCCCGTGTTTAACCAGGTGGGCCAGTTCACGCTCGAGACCGTCGGCCGCGAAATGACAGAGGTCTTGGGGGAACAGCGAGAGCTGTTGCGGATTCGAGCGGCAATGCAATTCGGCCCGACTTCCATCGACACGGTCATTTGGACCGACGAAAAAGGCGGCATTTGGAAGACCGTCATCCCCACCCTGAACCAAGTCATCTATCGCACGACACGCGACCAGGCCTTGGCCGAAGCCACGAATCAGAAAGAGTTCGATTTGGGGTGGCGTTCTGTGGTGACCGTGAAGCAGAAGCTGGAGCGGCCTCATGACACCCGCGAGATCGTCTACCGCGCAACGCTCGCCAACGGCGATCCAGCCCGCGAATTCTCCAATGGCGGCAGTCAGCAAGTCCGTTCCCTCGACGCTCACACCGCAGAGGTAACCGTCCGGGCCCTGCGCCCGAACGAGCCACAGCAGGAGTTTGGCAGGGCGCCCCCGCCCACCGATGCGGAGAGGTCTCCCAACAACTTCCTGCAGAGTGATGATGCCGCAGTACAGCGGCTGGCGCAAACCGTGGCGGCAGACGAAGCCGATCAGTGGAAAGTAGCCTGTGCCCTGGAAAGACTGGTCCGCGATACGGTGGATGCTCCGGAACAGTCGCCGGCCGTCGCCACGGCCGCTGACGTGGCTCAGTCGCATACGGGCGACTGCACGGAGCATGCAGTACTCCTGGCCGCATTGTGCCGAGCCCGAGGCATTCCGGCCCGGGTGGCCATCGGGCTCGTTTACTATGAACGTTCACGAGGATTCGCCTACCACATGTGGACGGAAGCTTGGATTGCCGACCGCTGGATCCCGCTGGACGGCACGCTGGGGAGGGGGGGAATCGGGGCTGCCCACCTGAAGATCACACATTCCAATCTCGACAGTTCCGATTCGCTGAGCGCATTTCTCCCCGTATTCAAGCTGTTGGGACAACTGCAGTTGGAGCTACTGTCTGTGGACGGCGAGGAACCGATGATAGCCCCTTAGGGCGCAGTCACTTGAGTGGTGCGGCAGCAGCGCGGGCTTCCGCCCACGTTGCAGCTCACGCGGTCGCAAGCCCCGGTTTCAGCTGTCCTCACGCGACACTTCTCCCGTAGCTTGGAAACACCGTCTCGGTCTTCTAAGATAACAAACGGGCTGGCGAATACTCGTCGTTTAGTCGACCGGCTCCCCGTGACCCCGTTCATCGCGCAGAGAATTCTGTGGACACGAGGTCACGCGTGCGGAGTCCAGCGAGTCGAAGCCAAGCGCCGTTTCATGTGCGTCAGGAGGCTTGACATGTCCGAGGCCCAGCCAGAACGGAGAGGAACGCGGGTCACGTTTCTTGACCAAACGGGTGCGAAGTCGGTCGATGCTGTCATTGCAGACAGCGTGACCGTGAAGCGGATACTGCCCAACATCATCACGAAGATGAATCTGCCCGTGATGGGACCGGACGGACAGCCCATGAGTTACAGTCTGGATCACAAGGAGGGGGGGCGGCGTTTGCGTGAGGAACAGACGCTGGCCGAAGCCAGCGTCCGGGATGGAGACCATTTGATCGTATATCCCGAGATTGTCGCCGGGTAGCAACACGCTCCTGCGGCATCGCTGGCGTAATGGCCGGTATCGGACCAACCGCCAGCGCGGATGCAGCGTGCGGGTTGGCCCGCCGCTGTCGGTTGGAGTGAGCCGTCGATGCTGGAATCGCCGCGAACTCGTCGTCTCCGCAGCGACTATCGTGCGTTGGAGAAATTGCGCTCGGAGAGTTCGATACTCGACTTTGCCATCCCGCCCGACCCCACGGGTGCACCGCCCGAGGTGTATTACATTCATTTCTACGGCCGGGGGCTCTTTCGCCCGCTGGGCACAACGGACGTGCTGGTTCGGGAGCACCACGAAGTCTGCATTCGTCTGGGAGCAGCCTATCCGCGCATGATGCCGGAGCTTTCCTGGAAGACGCCCATATTCCATCCCAACATTTCGTCGAGCGGCGTTGTGTGTTTGGGCGGTTACGGTACGCACTGGGTGCCAAGCTTGAACTTGGACGAGCTGTGCGTCATGCTGTGGGATGTCGTACGTTACGCGAACTTCGATGTGGGAAGTCCCTACAATCGCGAGGCGGCCTATTGGGCCCGGAACCAGGCTGCGGCGGCCTTTCCCGTGGACGTACGCCCGCTCCGCGATCGCGTGGCGGGAGTCGCTCCCGCGAATGGTTGCCGCAAACCGCCCATCGTGGCACAGCCTCCCACCGTGCGCGGCCGAGAGGTGGCGGTGGCCGAGACGGTGGATGTGATGGACGCGGAGATTGTGGACGCTCCGTACGCGGACATCCTGTACATCGATTAGTCCGCATCCGGGTTGCGGCACGCGTGTGGCATCCAGGACTTCCTCATGCTCGTTGATGATGCGGATCGTTATTCCCGCCTGCGACTGATCGGGTGGTGGGACCAGTCGCGGCTGGCGGCCGCCCGGATTCTCGTGATCGGCGCGGGAGCGCTCGGCAACGAAGTGCTGAAGAACCTGGCCCTGGTCGGCGTCGGCACCATTCACGTGGTCGACTTCGATCTGGTAGAAGCCGCAAATCTCACCCGCTCCGTTCTATTCCGGGAACGCGATTGCGGCCAGCCGAAAGCGATCGTGGCGGCGGCGGCGCTGCGCGACGTCAACCCTGACACCCGCGTGGTGCCGTTGGCCTGCAACGTGCTGACCGACGTGGGGCTGGGGCTCTTCCAGGACGCCGATGTGGTAATTGCCTGTCTCGACAATCGCGAGGCGCGTCTGTGGGTCAATCGGCAATGCTGGAAAGTGGGACGGCCCTGGATTGACGCCGGCATCCAGGAAATCAATGGTGTCGTAAAGGTCTTCGTGCCACCCGACAGCGCCTGTTACGAATGTGGGATGACCGAGAACGATTACCGGCTGATCAATCTGCGATACAGTTGCCCGCTGCTGCGCCGAGACGACATGCAGGCCGGCAAGGTGCCCACGGCGCCGACGATCGCCTCCGTGATCGGCGGACTGCAGGCACAGGAAGCGCTGAAGTTGCTGCACGGGTTGCCAGTGGCAGCCGGTGAGGCCGTGGTGTTCAACGGCGTCACCAATCAACTCTATCGAACTGCGTTTCAGCGTCGCGAAGACTGCCTCAGCCATGAGGTCTATCGCGGAACACGGGAAATACCTCTGGCGGCAAGTGAGGACTCCCCCTCAGAGCTGTTTGCGACTGTTCGGCAGTTCCTGGACGCAGACGGGCCGCTCCGCCTGGTGCTGGACCGTGATCTGGTAGTCGCGATCGATTGCCCGAGCTGCCACCACTCGCGGCCAGTGATGCGTCCCCTGCCGGCCGTGGGAAGTGCGTTGGGCAAGTGCCCTCGCTGCGACCGCATCGGCAAGCCAGTCCTGCAGCACGGAATTGAGGAACATGACCCGCTGGCACACGAGCCCATGGCGCGATTGGGAATTCCGCTCTATGACATCGTACGCGTTGCATCCTCACAAGGAGAACTGACCTTTCTGTTGGCCGGCGATCGGACCCGCGTCCTGGATCCGGCGCGGGTTTAGCATCGCTGCCAAGCACAGCCTCGTTCTTCGACTGTAATGCGGTGTCGTGTGACAAACCCGGATATCCATTTTGGCGAGCTCGAGGAAACCGGACCCGGGCCGCGCGTACGTCCGGATCGCGATCAGCATTTTGCCGTGATCGCGGTGGGAACACCGAGCGAGATGGATGTCCCCGTGTTTGCGGATCTGGACGTCGTGCGCGAGTTGGAAGCGCATGCGTTGAGCGATCCCGCCGTCGAACTGGGAGGGGTCCTGCTGGGTGGCCAGCATCACGATGCATTGGGTGAACCCTTTGTGCTCGTCGCCGACAGTCTCCGCGCTCAACACTTTGAGAACTCGCGCGGCAGTTTCAAGTTCACTCATGACACCTGGCAGGAAATCTCGCGGCAGCGGGATGAGTTCAGCCCGGATCTGCAAATTGTCGGCTGGTATCACACACATCCGGATTGGGGCGTATTTCTGTCGAGCATGGATCTGTTCATATGCGAACACTTCTTCAGCCGCCCGCTGGATGTGGCGCTCGTCATTGACCCGTGCCGGCAGGAGCGTGCCTTCTTCCAATGGCGCGCGGGGACGCCGTGCCGCGTGCAGCAGGCCGGTGGCTTCTATCTCGTTTCGTCGCGTTTCCGTCAGGAAGAACTCGCAGCCTATGCCGCCTTTCTGGAAGGGAAGTACACCGTGTCCACCGACCCTCGCCTCCGCAGTTTTCCACAGGCTTCCCCGGTACCTGTCGTCATTCGCGACGGCAGTCACGCCTGGCAATGGAGCGCCGTGCTCGGCTCCTTGACGATCCAACTCGCCCTGCTCGGTTTGATCATGTGGAGACTATTCCCGGCAACGGGAACCGAGGCGTCTCGGGATACGGACCAGCGACTGGCCCTGTTGGAAAGGACGTTTGGCACGCAAGCCGCGGCGCTCAGTCAGGACGCCGAAATCAACGCCAAGCTGGAGGTGCTGGACGCCGTGGTGGGACGGGTACCCGGCGAACAGCAGGGACTAGTAACGTCTCTGGCCGAAAGGACCAGCGAAGTCCAGGAGCTGAAAGCCAGTCTTCGCGGGCATCGTGCGTTGGAATCCGAATTGGATCGCCGGCTGACAGCGCTCCAGTCCGAGCTTCAGAAGGCGCAGGAACGCAGCACGCAACTGGGTGCGGAAGTGGAACGGCTGCAGACATCACTTGCACGCGCGCGGCAACTCAACGAAAGCCATGTCTCGCGCTTGGCTGAACTGGAAGGTACCGACCAGGGCTCGGCGGCAGCTGGCACGATCGCCGGCACTTCGGATCCGGACCGGCGCCTCTGGAACTGGTCGGGAATGATCCTTGGCGGTCTGGCTGGCTTTCTGGCCATCGGCGTCATCGTCACCGCACTGCTTCATTGGCAGCAAGCACGGAGATTGACGGCAGGGACTTCCGAGGAATCCAGCGAGCCGGCGAATAGGGATTAGCATTATTGCCTTCCGCCGAGTAATCCGCAGGCGACGGTACTCGCTGTCATGACCTGGACGGCTCGTCGAGTGAGGCCTGATTCAGACGCTTGCGTGGAGGACTGGCGCGTGCCAACGGAGAGCCGACAGGAGCGACTTGCCGCCGAGCTGGTGGCAATGCACACGCTGCAGAAATCCAGCTCGCTGCTTGAGTTTCATTGCGACAGCCAGCGTCGTAACCACTACCTGGTCACGTTTCACGGCCGCGGTGTACGTCGTCGTGCGGGCCATCCGTTCTACGTTGAGTTCATCAATCGGCACGACATCGAGATACGGCTTCCTGCGGTCTTTCCCCACGACCCGCCTGACATTCGGTGGCTGACACCCGTGTTCCATCCCAACGTTTTTTATTCCGGTCTGCTGAGGCTCCCGGAAATCGGCTTGGCGTGGACGCGCGATCTCGGGCTGGATGTCATCTGTGAGCGGCTGTGGGATGTGGCACGCTGCCAGTACCTGGATCTCGTACACGCCAGCAACTCCGCGGCTCAGGCGTTCTTTCTGCGCCGGCACGGTTACGGCTTGCCGTTTGATCACCGCCCGCTGCGTGCTCTCAACCTGAATCCGAGGCGGGGTTGGCGCCGATCTCCGAACCCAACTCCCCGGGAAACCGCCGCATGTGGCGTGTTGGTCATCGGTGAGACGGCGCCGTTTGCCGACTGGCCCGCGAAGTCCCGTCCCTGCCCACTTCCGGGAACTCGGGCCGAGGAGACGTTGTACATCGGCGACCCGTGACTGTTTAATCCCTGCGATAGCCCTGCCGGACGATACACAACGCAAGCACGATTGAAGTCATTCGCGGATCATGACCATAATCGAAGTCGTGGTACGCGTACTGGCTGGCCTGGAGGGCGATCTTCGTGGAATGTCTCCTGACGTTCCTCATCCTGTTTGTGACGGTGGTGTTTGTCACAGGCTCTTTCGCGCATTCGCATGCCCGCCGCGCGCGGCGGCGACTCATGTTCGAGCATCTAGCGCGACGCTATGGCGGCTCCTTCGTCCCTGGGAGCATCTGGCGACGAGCGGGCGTACTGCTCCGCTACGGCGAGGCGCAGGGCACGTTACAGGAGACACGCCATGGTCGTCCTTATCTGGGTAAGTGCACCCAACTCACGATGGTGTGGCCCGACGCGGAGTGCCGCTGCGAAGTCGCGCCGCGGGCGTTGCGTGACTCCCCCACCTTGCTGTACTTCTTGCCGGAGGTACCAACGGGCGACGACGCCTTCGACAAACGGTTTGCGGTTCGCGGTCTCGGTGATCAGCTTGCGGCCAGCTTGCTGCGGGAGAACGTGCGTTGGCAGGTCGAGCGACTGGCACAGCTGTTCGCCAGCGATTCGGTGTACGTGGTAATCCAGAATGGACGGATGACCGTCCGCAAGCCCGGCGTGGTGACGCGGTACGATGACCTCCAGGCTTTTGTGGAACACTCGTGGGCGCTGTACGACCAGCTGATGTTGACGCGCGTCCGGGGTATTGACTTCCTGGACGAACAGGAGGCGCGCACGCTGGGAGAGGTAACCTGCCCGGTATGCGGAGATACGGTGATCGACAGGATGGTCTATTGCCGCCGCTGCAAGACACCGCACCACGCGGACTGCTGGCAGTTCGTGGGTGCCTGCTCCGTTTACGGCTGCGGGGAAACACGCAGCCTGGAACCGCAGAAAGCCCGGACCGTGGGTCCTGCGCGCATGCCAGCCGCCAATGGGCAACCGCGGCCAGACGATCCGCCTCCGACTAACGATCAAACGTCGCAGACCTGAATGGCCTGCTTCAATCCTGCCAGTGGATCGCGCGTCGGAATGAACTCATGGCCCACAAATCCCTGGTAGCCGATTTCCACCAGCGCCTGCATCACGGAACGGTAGTTGACTTCCTGCTTGTCGTCGAGTTCGCACCGTCCCGGATTGCCGGCCGTGTGCACGTGTTTGATGGCGTCCTTGCACTGGCGGACGCGCCGTACCAGATCGCCATCCATGATCTGCACATGGTAAACGTCGAACAGAATGCCGAATCGCGGCGAACCGACTTGCCGAATGATCTCGAGGCAGTAGTCCACATGGTCTCCCTGGTATCCCGGGTGCCCCTTCATGGGGTGATCCGTCACGCGCGTATTCAGAATCTCCAGCACCAGATTGACACGCTTCTGCTCCGCGTAGCCCACGATCTGTTTGAACCCCTGGACGCAGTTCTTCAGTCCCTGGTCCGGATCGATTTTGGCGCGACCCGCCGGCAGAGATGCGAGGTCCGGGTTCTGACCGCCGGCCGGCGGTCCTGACTCCTCCGCGAAACCTGTGAAAGTAATTACGTTCGGCACTCCCGCGTCCGCGCACTGATCAATCCGCTTGCGGAGCAGTTCCAGACACATGGGTTGGTACTTCGGATTGTTCATGCCTTGCACGAACAAGTGGCTGGGCGAGATGGCGCACTTCAGGCCATACTTCTGCAACGTGGGCCAGTCCTCCGGTTGCACCAGTTCAATACTCTGGCAGCCGAGCTTCCGGGCCAACTGGCACAATTGGTCGAGATTCCAGTAGTCCGCAAAACACCATTGCACGATGGAATGGTGGATGTTGCCGCGCAGAGGCGAGGAAGCCTCCTCCGCGGAACGGGCCACCGGCGAAAACGCCAATGCTCCCGCCGTTCCGACGGTGGTCTGTAACCAGCTACGGCGACTCAGCGAACTCCGCGCACCATCTGCATGACCCATGGCGACCTCACTCAGTTATGGCAAGAGACTGTTTCATTCCTCGTACTCACGTGCACCCATTATGGGCCATTCCCAGCGGAAATAAAGCCGCCTCGGGGGTGGTTTCTGTGGCTTGGCACGTTGTCCGGGCGCACCGTCAACGCCGATCAAGGTGATAATCCCCACCGGCACGTGCACGCGTGGTTCAGGCAATGATCTCCCGTTTGCGGGTCACATAGTCCCACACGACATACCGATCCAGATCGCGGCCGGCAGTGAAGAACACTCGGCCTCGGGTGGAGTCCGCCAGGCGATGAGCGAATTGCACGTCCTCCACCGACTGTGACCAGCTGGGAACGAGGAAGATGTTGATGGTGATCCCCTCGCGCTGGCAGTGCAGGGCTTCGCGCATCGTGGCGGCTTCCGTGAGAGGATCGGGCGGATACAGCAGGTAGAGCCATTCACCATCGAAGTGCGATGTGGGCAGACCGTCCGTGATCAGAATCACCTGACGATTCGGCGTGTCTTGACTGGCCAGCAACCGGCGAGACATATGCAGCGATCGCTGAATGTTGGTGAAATGCG
>Ga0233425_10002995_pt1 | contig 31844 bp, 27 predicted proteins | sample Watercolumn_Towu_2_FD_181712 | JGI IMG/M metagenome (GOLD analysis project Ga0233425, IMG submission 181712) | Freshwater microbial communities from Lake Towuti, South Sulawesi, Indonesia - Watercolumn_Towuti2014_140_MG | ecosystem: Environmental > Aquatic > Freshwater > Lake | place... | reverse complement strand
TGCCCGTCGGCCCGGAGAGGCGCGGCGCCGGGCCCGAGAAGCCCGTTCCGCCGCGCGACCTCGGCGATGACCCGGACGGCCCCCGTCTGGCGTCCCTGCGGCCTCACCACGGCCATGTCGGCGTCGCCGAACACGATCGCGCCGACCCGGTCTCCCAGCGAGGTAACCCGCCAGGCCGCGAGGGCCGCGACCTCGGCCGCCACGACCGACTTCATTGCCCGCCGGCTCCCGAAGAACATCGTGGTGCGCTGGTCGACGAGGAGCAGGACCGGCCGGTCGCGCTCCTCCGAGTAGACGCGGACGTGCGGAGCCCCGAGGCGCGCGGTCGCGAGCCAGTCGATGGTTCGGGTGTCGTCGCCCTCGAAGTAGTGGCGCAACTCCTCGAAGTTCAGGCCCCGTCCGCGCAAGCGGGAGGCGTGCCGGCCCGAGAGCAGGCTGTGCACGGGCTGCCGCGGCAGGAAGCTGAAGCCCTTGGCCCGATGCCTCAAGCGCAGGAGAGCGTCGACGCCGACGTAGGCACGCGCTCCGTTCGACGGCTTTCCGTCACCCTTCTCGCCGCGTCGCCCGATCAACCGCGCCATCGCGTGCCTCTCGTCAGGCCGCCACCGCGACCTGCTTGATCACCTCGTCGAGGACCCCGTCGGCCGTCACCCCGTCCGCGCCGGCCTCGTAGCTCAGGGAGACGCGGTGCCTCAGGCAATCGTGCGCCACCGCCTGGACGTCCTCCGGCGTGGCGTAGTCCCGTCCGCGCAGCCACGCGTTCACGCGCGCGCAGCGGTCGAGGGCGAGCGAGCCGCGCGGGCTCGCCCCGATGGCCACCCACGCCTTCAGCCTGTCGCCGAACTCGCCGGGCCGGCGCGTGGCGGCGACAAGGCCGACCATGTAGGCCTCCACCGCATCCTTGGTGACGACGCGGTCGATCTCGGCCCGGGCGTCGAGGATGACCTGTTGCAGGATCTTCGGCGGCTTCGGCGCCGCCGCTCCCACCGGGGCCTGCTCGGACCGCACGAGGCGGAGCACCCGGACCTCGTCGGCATCGGAAGGGTAGTCGATCCGCACGTGCATCAGGAACCGGTCCATCTGCGCCTCCGGCAGCGGATAGGTCCCCTCCTGCTCGATGGGGTTCTGGGTGGCGAGCACCATGAAGAGAGGCGGCAGGTCGTAGCGCTTGCCGGCCACGGTCACGTGCCGCTCCTCCATCGCCTCCAGCAAGGCGGACTGCACCTTGGCCGGGGCGCGGTTGATCTCATCGGCGAGCACGAGGTTCCCGAACACCGGGCCCTTGCGGAACTCGAACTGCCCGTCGTTGCGCAGGATCTCGCCGCCGGTGACGTCCGACGGCAGGAGGTCGGGTGTGAACTGGATGCGGCTGAAATCGGAATCCAGGTTCTTCGACAGGCTCTTGATCGCCCGAGTCTTGGCAAGCCCCGGCAGGCCTTCGAGCAGGACGTGGCCGTCGGCCAGCAACGCGATGACGATGCGCTCGACGACGCGCTCCTGGCCGATGATGTCCCGGTTGATCCGCGCCTGCAGGTCGAGGACGGCGGCCCGTGCTGCGGCGCCCATTCCCACCTCTGCTCGGTCCTGGATGTCCTGCGACATGCCGGTGCGCTCCCGGCGGGAGTGTGGACGAGCGGGCGCCCAAGTCAGCCCTGTTACCGTTACAGCCTTGCCGACCAGGCTCAGCCCGGCGCGAGGATGATGCTCAAGGACGTTCCGGTCGCGGACATCACGCGCATCGAGCGCTCGACGAGAAAGGCGGCCCGAATCCCGTTGAACGCGGTGCCTATCGTCCTCGCGCGGCGCCCTCGAACGCGCGGCGCAGCCGCTCGCCGCGGCCCGGCCTCACGCGCAGATGAGGGACGATCAGCGTGTCGAAGGCGAAGGCGACCTGATCGTACTCCTCGCCGCAGCCCTCGGCCCTCTCCTTCGGCAGGTACCCCTTGGACACGATGTAGCCGAACCGCTTCTTGTCCGATCCGTAGGCGAGGCAGGCGAGATTGTAGAAGCGCTGCCAGGAGAAGCCGTGGACGTCGGCGAAGCTCCCCTTGTCGACCGGCTCGTATTTGCCCGTCGTCGCGAAGAAGTAGGCGCTCCCGTTCACCACCGTGCGCGCCTCCTTGCCGCCCAGCTGGAGCAGGGCAAAGGACGCCACCTGGTCGGCGGCGTCCTCCTCGCGCCCGAGGATGGGCAGGCGGAGGAGATCGAAGAGGGCGTGCCCGCTCTCGTGCATGAGGATCTGGGCCACGGGACCCACGAGCGCGTCGTGGCGGGAAACGCCGGCGGGCGACTCTGTCTTCGGCGCGACCTTCTGGATGCCGGCGACAAGCTCGTAGCAGAGCGTCACGCTCCGATCCTCGGGCGCGTACCAGGCGTTCGGCTCCCCGGCGCACTCCTTGAGGCGGTACGTCAGCCGGGTCGGGAGGCGGACGAGCCCGATGATGGCGCCGACACGCTCCAGCACGCGCCGCCGACGCATGGTATCGTAGATCTCGCGGTAGGCCGCCGTCTTCGGCGCCTCGTAGACGACCCGGATGCGGTCCGACCCCATAGCGATTGCGCCGCGTGCTTCTGTAGCCTCGATGGGGAGGAGAACGGCGAGAACAGCGACGGCGAGCCGGTCCCGAACGCTCATGGACGATCCCCCGCCCTCCGCACGCAGCGGAACCCGATGTGGCTCGTCGAGGTGTCGACCGGGTGCGGGTGTCGGGCGGCCGGGCGGTACCGGCGGCAGTAGTTCGGCGCGCAGAGGTGCGAGCCGCCCTTGACGACCCTCCGCGGGATACGGATCGCGGGCTGGTTCGGGTCGAAACTCTCGTCCGGCCGGCCCCCTCGGGGGTTCTGGGGGATGCAGCAGGCCTTCGCCGCATCGGCGGAATGCTTGGGAACGTAGAAATCGGTCGTCCACTCCCAGACGTTGCCCGTCATGTCGAACAGGCCGTAGCCGTTCGGCGGGAACGCCGTGACCGGCGAGGTGCGCTCGAAGCCGTCCTCGGCCAGGTTCTGGTGCGGGAATGCGCCCTGCCAGGTGTTGGCCATGTGCCGGCCGCCGGGCGTGAGATCGTCGCCCCAGGCGAACTCCGCCCCGTCGAGACCGCCGCGGGCGGCGTATTCCCACTCGGCCTCGGTCGGGAGCTCCTTGCCGGCCCAGGCCGCGTACGCCTCCGCGTCCGCGAAGGCGACGTGCACCACTGGGTGCTGGTCAAGTCCGGCGATGGAGGAGCCCGACCCGTAAGGCCGGCGCCAGTGGACCCCGAACTTGAAGCGCCACCACGAACTCCAGTCCCTGAGGTCGACCGGTCCCTTCGGCGGCTTGAACATCAGGGAGCCCGCCTGAAGCATGTGCGGCATCGCACCGGGGTAGTCGGCGGCCTCGGGCTTCCGCTCGGCCATCGTGACGTAGCCCGTGGCCCGCACGAAGGTCCGGAACTGGGCGTTCGTGACGGGCGTCGGGTCGATCCAGAAGCCGTCGACGCGGACCCGGTGAACCGGGGCCTCCTCCGGGTAGTGTCGGTCGGAGCCCATCCTGAAGGTGCCGCCGGGCAGATAGACCATGTCGGACACCGGATCGGCGACGGCGCTGTGCCGGTCCAGCACGGGGACGTCGGTCATCGCTCACTCCGAAGGGCTGATGGAAAGACTTGCTTCCAGTCCTGCCGCATGTCGACCACCGTCCACCCGCGCTGGCCGGCCTCGTCGAGGGCCTTGTCGAGGCGTCCGACATGGGATTGCCGGTCGTAGGCGAATTCGCGTTCGGCGTCGGTGTGATGCACGAGGCCGAGGAAGCGCGGGCCGGTTCCGACGGCAGTCCACTGCAGCATCTGGTGGTCGCCGTCCGAGTTGCCGAAGGCGAGGATGGGTCGGCGCCCGATGAAGCGATTGATGCCGGACGGCTTGCCGGGACCGTCGTCGATGAACTCGACCTCGGCTTCCTTCACGAGGACCGGCGACCCCTCGGGACCCATCTCGAACTTCGTGACGCCGGACGAGCCCACGACCTGCTCGGGGGGGACGCCATAGGTGCGTTCCGCGAAGACCCTCATGAACTCGACGCCCCCGCCCGAGACGATGAAGGTCTTGAAGCCGCCAGCGCGCAGGTAGGCGAGCAACTCCAGCATTGGCTGGTAGACGAGGCTGTCGTATGGCCGGCCGAAGCGAGGATGGCGCGCAGTCTTGAGCCAGTCCGCGACGATGCCGTTGAAGGCCTCCGTCGTCATGCCGGCGTGGGTCGCCGCCATGATTTGCAGCAAGCCTCGCTCCCCGGAAGCCGCGACGGCCTTGAAGTCGCCCTCGACGATCCCCGTGAAAGGCTGAATCTCCTTCCACTCCGGATGCTCGGGGGCGAGCGCCTTCACCCGATCCAGGGCGAACGCGACCTGGAAGTAGATCGGCTGCTCCGCCCAGAGGGTGCCGTCATTGTCGAACACGGCGATGCGTTCGGCCGGTGGGACGAAGTCGGGGCTGCCCTCGCGGCTGACGCGGCCGGCGAAATCAAGGATCGCCCGTTTCGGGGCACCGTCTTTCCAGGATGGCAACGGACCATCCTGAGAGCGGGCCGCGCTCTCCGCCAGGATGGGGACGGCCGCTGCGGCCGCAAGCAACCCGCGGCGGCTGAAGGTACCTCCCCGGGTGGACATCGCCTGCCTCCTGACGGGCTACTTGCTGTGCGCCTCGGTGGCACGCCGCATCTTCTCGATGATCTGGTCGATGCTGAAGCTGGCTGCCCGCTGACGCGGCGGAAACTCACGAAATGTCCCGAGGAACTTGGCGACCTCATCCTGCGCGAGGAAGATGATGTAGGGCTGCGAGACGAACCAGTCGTAGTAGGTGTTCGAAGTGATGTCGGCGCGCTCGTAGGGATCCGCACGAAGGTCAAACAGCTTCGGCAAGCGCAAGCTCGTGAAGGGCTCGGCCCAGATGCGCATCGTGCCGGGCGCGCGCTGTTCCTCGAAAACGATCTTCCAGTTCTCGTAGCGCATGGCGACGAGGTCGCCGTCGTCGTTGAAGTAGAAGAACTTGTTGCGGGCGCTCTGGTCCTGCTGCCCGGTCAGATACGGAAGCTGATTGAAGCCATCGAGGTGGACCTTGAAGCTCTTCGTTCCCGCCGTATGCCCCTTGAGCAGCTTGCCGGTGATGTCGGGGTCGCCCGCGGCCGCCACGAGGGTCGGCAACCAGTCGAGACCGCTGACCATCTCGTTGGAGACCGACCCGGCCTGGATACGACCCGGCCAGCGGATCATACAGGGGACCCGGAAGGCGCCTTCCCAGTTCGTGTCCTTCTCGCTGCGGAACGGCGTCATCGCACCGTCCGGCCATGAGTTCATGTGCGGACCGTTGTCGGTCGTGTAGAGGACGATGGTGTCGTTCGCGATGCCGAGGTCGTCGAGCTTCTTCAGGATCTGCCCGATGTGCCCGTCATGCTCGACCATGCCGTCGGCATATTCCGTCCGTGCCGTGATGCCTGGTGGGCTGCGGCGGTTCTCGGCGACATGCGTGCGCAGGTGCATGCGCGTGGAATTGAACCAGCAGAAGAACGGTTTGCTGGCTTTGACCTGCCGGTCCATGAAGTCCATCGCCGCCGCCGACGTCTCGTCGTCGATGGTTTCCATCCGCTTCTTCGTCAGCGGGCCCGTATCCTCGATCTTGCCGTCGGCCGACGACTTGATGACTCCGCGAGGTCCGAACCGCTTGCGGAACTCGGGATCGCGCGGGTAGGTCCGCTGCTCCGGCTCCTCCTCCGCGTTGAGGTGATAGAGGTTGCCGAAGAACTCGTCGAAGCCGTGGTTGGTCGGCAGATACTCGTCGCGGTCGCCGAGATGGTTCTTGCCGAACTGTCCCGTGGCGTAGCCGAGCGGCTTGAGGAGCTCGGCGATGGTCGCGTCCTCCTTCTGCAGGCCAACCGTCGCGCCCGGCACGCCGACCTTCGACAGACCCGTGCGCAGGGTCGACTGCCCCGTGATGAACGAGGAGCGGCCTGCCGTGCAGCTCTGCTCGGCGTAGTAGTCGGTGAACATCATGCCCTCGCGGGCGATGCGGTCGATATTGGGCGTGCGGTAGCCCATCAGGCCGAAGGTGTAGGCGCTGATGTTCGACTGCCCGATATCGTCGCCGAAGATCACCAAGATGTTCACGGGTTTACCTGACGAGCCGATCCCTGCCGGTGCGGGCTGCGGTGCCGGTGCTTGAGCCTGGGCACCCATCGTGGATGCGGCCAGGGCCGTACCCCCGAGGAGCATCGCGCGGCGGCTGAAAGCCCGGCTCGCGCCTTGATCGCCATCGCCATCGTTCGACCGCCGCGTCTCGCTCATGGTCCTCTCCTGCAGGGTAGGTCCGGTTCATGGGCCCGGCTGCGCGTGGCGCCGGTCCGGACCCGAAATGTCGGGATGTCAGCGTGTTTCGGTTCACTCTGCCGGCGCGGGCGGTGTCAGGCCGGCCGCGCCGGCGGATGTCCATGGAAGCCTCTTGCGCTCAGGCTGGGCAGCGGTCCCAGAAGCCCTTCGTCCGAGAGGAATCGGTGTAGAACCAGCAGTAGCCGGGGGCCGGCGGCGAGCCCGCCCAGGCCGCGGCGGTGGCCGCACCGACGAAGCCGAGCGCCGCTCCGGCGGCGATGGCTCCGCCGGCCGGCCACCAGGCGCCATAGGGGCGGTAGGCGCCGCCGACCACGACGTTCCGGCGCACGACGACGCCGCGCCGCTGCACGCCGCCGCCATGCCATCCCGGTCGGACCCTGCCCGCGATGGGACGCTGGACGCCGCCGCCGCGCCAGCCCGGCCGGACCCGGCCCGCGATGGGGCGGCGGATGCCGCCGCCCGCGAAGCCCGGACGTCCCAACCCGCCCCGGAACCCGCCCATCCCGCGCCCGGCGAAACCGCCTCCCCGGAAGCCTCCGCCGCGGAAGTTGTGCCGACGCGCGACGGGAACGAGCGTGACGTCCGACGCGACGTCGGGCATCGCGGCGGCGCGCAAGGGAGCCGCCTGCGCAGGCTCGATCGGCGCGAGAGTGGCCAATACGAGCAGAGCAGCCCAAGTAATGAAGTCATTCATTCGCATCTTGTGCTGCTCCGCATGCGTTTTACGGGATCGCGACACGGCGCATCGACGGTGCGATGCCGTTGCAACAATTCAACACCGTTGACGATACCCAGGATATTACTGGTTTTTATATTTATCTCATCCGGGCCCTTTCGTAGCCTGGACTTGGTAGCAACGATGCTGGGGCGAAGGATGCCGACCCTTGAAAGAAGCGGAGCCACTTCCGGACGATCGCTGAGGGCCGCCGGCGTCCTCGCGCTTGCGGCGGCGGTGTGCATCAGCCCGCCCTTCGAGCGGGAGGTCGAGGCCGCCGAGGCCGCGACGGGTGTTTATCTGTTGGGTATTCGCGGCCCCCTGGCGGGCGTCACGCCGCCGCCGGGCTTCTACTTCGAGAACGACTTCTACCACTACTCCGGAGCGCTCGGCGGCGGTCGCGCCTTCCAGTCGGGTGGCGTGGTGGCCGCGAACGTCCGGCAGGACTCCAACATCAATCTCGTCACCCCGCTCTGGGTGACGCCGGTCGAGATCTTCGGAGGCAATCTCGGCTTTTCGGTTGCGATCCCGTTCGGCGAGCCGACCGTAACCGCGGGGGCCCTGCTGTACTCGCCCCGCATCGACCGCCTCGTCGGGGGACGGGTGAGCGACTCGACCTTCAACGCCGGCGACCCCTTCGTGTCCGCCTTCGTCGGCTGGCACTCCGGCAACTTCCACTGGAGCCTGAATCTGAGCGGGAACATTCCGGCGGGCGCTTATGAAGTCGGCCAACTCTCGAACGTGGCCCTGAACCGGCCCGCCATCGACCTCACGGGCGCGCTCACCTACCTCGACCCGGTCGCGGGCTACGAGGTCTCGGTGATCCCCGGGGTGACCTTCAACTTCGAGAATCCCGCGACCCGCTACATCTCGGGCAACGAGTTCCACGTCGAGTGGTCGGCCACGAAGTTCCTGACGAAGGAATTCACCCTCGGGTTCGTCGGCTTCCACTACCAGCAGTTCACGGACGACGGCGGTCCCGGCAACCGCATCGGACCGTTCCGGGGCCGGGTAACGGCGTTGGGCGGCATGCTCGGATACGACTTCAAGGTGGGCCAGACCCCGGTTACGACGCGGGTGAAAGTGCTGCGCGACGTCGAGGTGCAGAACCGGTTCGCCGGCACCACTCTGTTCGTGTCCGTCGCCTTCCCGCTCTGGGTGGCTCCCCCGAAGACCGCCCCGGAACCCCGCCCGCTCGTCGCGAAGAATTAGCATCCGGGCCGCTCCGTCGGATCTGGGAAGCGCCGGCCCGCCCACCTGAGGTGACCCCGCCGAGCGATCCTCCCCGCTCCCGGACCTCGATGTCATCACTGTTACTGTTACAGCGATGACACCCCCGCGGGCCGGCGCTCTAGTCCCGTCGTCCGTCGCACCTCGTCAGGAGCGGCGAGCGGCAGGACGGGGCGCCGGCGCGACCATCCGCTCGGCCGGCCCCGGCTCACGCTGGAGTGCACGCGATGCGAAGCAAGGAAACAGTGGTGCTCTTTGCCTTGGCCTTCGGGACCTGGCTCGGGCTCGGCACGATGGAGAAGGGCCGGATTGGCGTCGATACCGCCGAGGCGGCCGGGGGCTGCGGGATCGGCTTCCATCGCGGGCCCTACGGCGGATGCCGGCCGAACGTCTACGGCGGCTACTATGGAGCGCCCGGGTACTACCGTGGGGGCGCCGTGTACGGCTATCGCGGCGGCGCGGTGTACGGGCGCCGCGTTTACGGTGGTCGCGTCTATGGCGGGCGCGGCGTCTACGCGCGCCGCGCCGGCGGCTTTGCCGGCGGGAGGGGCTACCACGGTGGCGGCTTCCGCGGCGGCCGGTTCCACCGGTAGCTGAAGCCGGTGACCTGAACGTTCGCTCCACCTTGGCCTGACGCTGTCTTCGAATGGCGCAAAGCGGGCGTGTTCGATCGAGTCCTGCAGCGTCTGCAAGCACAGGCGGATGCCCGCGGGAAGCTCGACTGGGACCTGCATTTCGTGGGCGCGACGGGGGGGCGCCCAACAGCACGCCGCCGGGGCACGCCGGTCCGCTTCCATCGGGGGAAAGGCGACGGTCGAGGGCTTCGGCGAGGCGCTCAGGCGCAGCCAGGGCGTTCTCGACCAAGCTGCCTCCGCCCGCCGAGGGTGGGGTAGGCCGGTCACGGCTGTTCTGACGGTGGGCGAACGCCACGAGCCGTCTGCGCTGGATGCTCTGATGGACAGGGGCACCGTCCGCGCCCAGGTCGAGGCCGTCCGCGCTTGCGACCGCAGCGGAAGGCAGGTGAAAGGGGGCTATTTCAGCCGCTACGCTGCGTCGCCTCAGGCAGCACCGGATTGAGCCGGTGATCCCGATCCGCCAGGATCCGCCGCACCTACCCGACTTCGACAAAGCCGCAGACCGGCAGCCCAACACGGTCGAGCGGCTGATTGGCCGGCTCAAGCAGGACCGCCGCATCGCCACCCGCGACGAGGACCGCGCCCCCACCGACCTCGCCATGGTTGTGCTCGGCACGACCCTGCTCTGGCTCAAATGACCTTGCAGGGACGCCCCCGGGTCGCCGACAGGGTGTGCTCGGCATTGCAGGTTCGCGACATGAGCAAATGCCTCGATCCGTGCGCTCTCGGCCCCGGCTCCCTCGACGGCGGCAAAAACCCGGTGGATCTGAATCGGACCGGCCCTTCGTGCGGCTGCAGCAGATGTTCGACGGCGCGGCGCGCCTCGCCTCGCTCAGAGACCACCGGCGCAATGTGATGGGATTCTCCGGATCGATCTAAGTGTCCGGCCCGATGCGTGTCTCTTCCACGGTCCTCGCGATGCGCTAACCGCGAAACCGACGGCATTGGTGCCGCCATCGAACCCCCTTCGCCGGCCGACAGGGGATCGTTCGCACATTGCGAAGGCCCTCCAAAGCCGCGGCGCCGATGCAACCCTTCATTGAAAAACCGAGCCTCTGCACTGGCCTGCCATCATACTGCTGCGCCCGCGATAGTGAGCGCCCGCGCCATCCCACAAAGATTTCCGCGAGCGGCGGTGTCAGGCCCGAGCATCAGCGCCGATCGCCATCGTCGGCGATGACCCCTCCGCAACCTTGTGATACAATTATAAGTAAAAATTATGGGATCAGTTCAACCTAAGAGTGGATTTTGTTGCAATAATGCAACCGGTCCCGAGATCCAACGCACGACAGTGCCGGTTACACGGTGTAGGTATTCCGAAGCGAGCAAATTTCTAATAGAACAACATCAGTGAAACCGGGAATCTGCTCGTCATATTATTGAGTTCGATAATATTGATAAGTCATAATATGTATTATTATTTTATGAGTGACATATTTATCCGAAATGAAATGAAGCTTCGATGTTGTGCAAGATTTATACTTGTATAAAACCGACATAACAAATCGATAAAATGCATTCTCACAAAGTTGCCCGGCCTATTTAGTGGTAAAAATTATCGGGAGGTTAGGATAGACATGCGGCAGTTCTACAAAAGGGCTGGCCTCGCCGCGCTCGTGGGCGCCGCGCTGGCGCAGCCGGCTCAGGCTGGCGGCTTCTCGCTTCCCGCCGCCGACACCGACATCCTCTTCACCGAGGGCAACCTGAGCGTGCGTGTCGGCGGGTACGGCATCTTCGCCAACCAGGGCTTCAACAGTGTCGCCGGGGTCAGGACGCGCGACGAGAACTACCTGCGTCCGCTCGGAATCCCGACCTTCGCGGTCAAGTTCAAGATCGCGCCGGCCTTCTCCTGCGCGCTGACCCACTCCGTTCCCTATGGCGCCAACGTCAAGTACGGTCTCCAAGCCCAGGTCATCACGGCCGGCGCCCTGCTGGCGCAGGGACGGTTGCCCAACGCCACCCGGGGCTTCACCCTCGACAGCCAGGAATTCGCCGCGACCTGTCTCGCCGGCCTGCCCGTCGGGCCGGGCTTTCTCTACGCGCTCGGCGGCCCCCTCCTGGAGAGTATCCAGTACCGGGACCGCTCGTCGCTTGGGACGCTGAAGCTCGACAGCAACGGCGTGTTCGGCTACCGGGCCGGATTGGGCTACGCGATCCCGGAATACGCCCTGCGCCTCCAGGTTCTCTACCGCTCGGAAGTCGAGCACAAGGCCGGCGGCAGCTTCACCCCCGGCTTCGTGGCGCCGCTGATCGGGCTGCGAAACGTCCTGCCGGCCACCGGCGGCGGAATCACGCCGCAATCCGTGAAGGTGACCGCGCAGACCGGCATCGCGCCGGGCTGGCTCGCCTACGGCTCGTTCACCTGGGTGAACTGGAGCGTCCTGCCGCGCCTCGATTTCGAGATCGCCGGGCTCGGTCCATCGTCCAAGGTCCTGAACTTCCGGGACGGCTACACCCTGCAGGGCGGCGTCGGCCACGTCCTCACGGAGCGGCTGTCGGGCACCGTCAACGTCACCTGGGACCGCCGCACCGGCAACGAGGCCCTCGTCATCCCGGAGAGCACTGCCGTCGGCGTCGGACTCGAGTACAAGCTCGACTGGGGCAAGGTCGCCGCCGGCGTCTCGGTCGCCCGTCTGGGTTCCGGCGTGCAGAGCTTCCGGGCGGGTGCGCAGGTGGATGGCAGGGTCGGCTCCGGTTACGCGGTCGCCGTCGGCACCTCCTACCTTCTGGAATTCTGAAGCGCGTCCGCTCGTCACCCACACGTCCTGCGCGATCCCTCGATCACGCAGGACGTGTCGAGGCTCTGGATGGCCCGACCGTTTTCGCGCCGCCATTCGCGCGGCGCGCGTCGATCCGACGGCCCATTCACGGGACGGCGAGACCGGGATAGCCCGGGCCGGCGCGCCGCAGGTTCACATTCTCCCTGCCGCGCCGGAGCGACGCATCCCCCGGCCCGGCAACCGCGCCGATCGCGGCGCGCCGCAACCGTGCCGGCACCGTCAACGGGTGGAGCGCATGACATCACAGCCGCAATCGGCCGGCCGCCCGGCGGCCTCGCCCGGAGGGACGCTCAGCCCGTTCAGCTGGCTGGTCGCCAAGGTCATCGTGCCGGTCCTGTACGGCAGGAGGGACCGGACGCCGGAGGCTTTCGCGCGCCGGATCGCCAGGGATCATGTGCGCGGCCACGCCTCGCCGCCGCGCGGGGTAGCCAAGCGCTTCCGCGTCGTCGAGGCGCCGATTGCGGGCGTGCGAAGCTTCCTGCTCGGGCCGCGGACCGGGGCGATGCCGCCGACGCGTCTCCTGTACCTGCACGGCGGTGCCTACGTCTTCAACATGGTCACCCCGCAATGGCCCTTCATGGCGGATCTGGCCGAGGAGACCGGATCCGCTTTGGTCGTCCCCGATTACCCGCTGGCCCCCGAGCACACCGTCGCGGAAAGCCTCGCCGCGATGGTCGCGGTCTACGGCCAGCTCGTGGCCGAGGTCGGCGCGGACCGGATCGTGATCGCCGGCGATTCGGCCGGCGGCGGCTTCGCCCTGGCGCTCGCGCAGCACCTGCGCGACGGCGGCCTGCCGCTGCCCGCCGGGCTCGCGCTGCTGTTTCCCTGGCTCGACCTGACCATGAGCGGGGAGGACCAGCCGGCGCTGCAGAAGCGCGACGCCATGCTCTCGCTCGCGCGCCTGCACGAGGCGGCGCGCATGTGGGCCGGCGGAGCCGATCCGGCCGCGCCGCCGGTGAGCCCGCTCTTCGGCGACCACAGCGGGTTGCCGCCGACGCTGGTCCTCGTCGGAACCGACGACGTCCTGCTGTCGGATACGCGCCGCTTCGCGGCCCGCTTCCCGGAGGCGGTCGTGCGGGAATATCCGGGCATGTTCCACGGCTTCACCTTCGCGCCGATCCGGGAGGCCCGGGAGGCCCTGGGCGAGGCGAGCGCCTTCATCGGGCGCGTCCTGCCGCGATCCTGAGCCTGGTGTCCCGGCACCGGGCCATGGCCGCCGGATGCGGGCGCGCCGCGCGGCGCATACGGGCCGGGCATTCGTCGGGTCAGGGCAGGCGCTGCCGCAGCCATGCCAGGACGGTCTCCAGCAGCGCCTCCCGGCCCTCGTCGTTCAGGAGTTCGTGGCGGCCCTCCGGCACCCGGATGAACTGCTTGTCCGGCGAGCGGATCGTGGCGGCGAACCGCTCGCTGCCCTCCGGGTCGGTGAATCGGTCGGCGGTTCCGTGGAAGAGCAGGGTCGGCAGGTCCCAGCCGGGATAGCGGGACCAGGATTCGTGCGAGACCGCGAGCGTGGACGCGGCCAGGATCGCCTGGATCCGGCCGCGATAGATCATCGGGTCCGCCGCGAAGGCCGCGACCTCCTCCGGCAGTCGCGACAGCCCTTCCGGCGGCTCGGGCGTCCGGACGCCGAGGGCCGGCATGAGACGGGCCAGGAGGCGGGTGACGCGGCGCAGGGCCGCGCCGGACGGAACCAGCAGGGCCGGGCTGCTCAGCACGACGCCGGCGACCCCGCGCGGGTCCCGGGCGACGCTCGCAGCCGTCACGAGCCCGCCCAAGGAGTGACCGAACAGGAAGAGGGGCCGGCCGGTCGCGCTCAGGGCCCGGCGCGCCGCCCCGTGGGCACGCACCTCCTCCGACACATCGACGCCACCCCGCCGTCCGGGCGAGCCGCCATGCCCGCGCATGTCGAGGGCGTAGACGCTGATCCCGGCCGCGACCAGGTGCGGGACCAAGCAGCTGTAGTGAGCGACGTAGCGCAGGGCGTGCTCGGCGTAGCCGTGCGACATCAGCACCGCGGCGCGCGGCTCCGCGGCGTGCCAGGCATAGCCCTTCAGCCCTGTTCCGCTGTCCCAATCCGCCACGGCCGGCCCTGTCGGCATGATCGTCCTTCCCCCCATGGACCGCGGCGGGCGCGGCGCAATCGGCCCGGATCGGCCTCTCGGCCGCGCGGGTCGGCCCTGAGGCGCGCCGAATCGGGCCACTCTCGGAATGCCGCATAACATACACGATGTAGGTAGGGCACTGCGATCCGGGCGGCCCCTGTGAGCGCCGCACTCGTGATCCCGCCTCACGCGATGCCCGCCCATCGGCCCGCCCATCGGCGGCCCCGGCGTCAGGGCCGCAGCACCGCCTGCAGACCGGCGGCGATGAAGCCGCGGTACACGGCGACGGCTTCGCTTCGGGTCAGCGCCGAATTGACCAGCATGCAGCGTCCCAGCTGCTCGCCGACGCCGGAGATCGCGTAGGCGCAGGCCTCGATCGTGTGGGCCGGCGCCTCGGGGGCGTGCTGCGCGATGATGTGCGCGATGCGCAGGATCGTGCCCCTGCGCAGGTCGGAGAGGCCCTCCGCCAGCATCCCGGACTGCGCGGTGGTCGAGGTGAACAGGATCGTCCACCGCCGGGGATCGTGCTCCAGCATCTCGAAATAGACGGTGCCCGCCCGTTCGACGAGCGCTGCGACATCGCCCTCGGCGCCGTTCAGCGCCGCCGTGAGGCTCGCCTCGAACTGGCTGCGGGCCCGGCGGCAGCAGGCCAGGAGCATGCCCTCCTTCGAGCCGAAATGATCGTACAGGATCGGCCGGGTGACGCCGGCGGCACGGGCGACGTCTTCGATCGAGGTCGCTTCGTAGCCGTTGGCCACGATCAGCCGCTCGGCGATGTCGAGGAGCTGCTCCCCACGGCTTTCCTTCGAGAGGCGACGCCGCTTGACCTGTGCCGTCGCGCTGGTCTCGACGCGTGCCGCCATTATCGAACCTCCGGTCAGAACGCCCTAAGGCAGAGCCGGGTTCGAGTGCAAGTCGGAGGCCTTTACCCGGCCTCGACCCGGTTGCTGCCTCGGGACGAAGCCGCAACCGGGCCGGTGCGATCCGCAGATCCCTGAGATCCGGCGCGCGCCGGACGGGTTCTCACCGGGGGCTGTGCTCCGTGACGGAGCCGATGGCGCGACGCAGCGAGCCGGTCGCCGCGACCGGGCCGGGAACGTCGCCGCGGCGCAGATCGGTCGCCGCGTCGGCCGGGCGCATGTCCTGCGATGCGACCGACGTCGTCACGGCGGACACGCTGGCGGCGGCGGAGAAGCCCTGCGCCGAGGCGGCGACCGGGAGGAACAGTGCGAGCGCGACGCAGGCGCCGATCGTTCGAGAGGCAACGGACATCAGAAGAACCCTCGCGAGAAGCGTCGCGGCGACGACCGCGGCTGATCCGAACCTAGGCCATTCTTGCTGCGATGCAATATAAGAATGCATCATTTGTTGTGCGTTGCGAGCATTGCTGCACCGCTGGCAGCGCGGACCCGGCCCGATCGAGGCCCCATCGCCGGCTCGCACGTGGATCGGGGAACAATCGGATCCCGGCAAAGCACGCTGCTGTTGCAAAACTCGATACGCCATCGTATCGAAAATCGTGGGCATCAACCATAAGGTGCCAAGGGAGGTGCGCCATGAGCGCAAGTCGAGCGCGTCTGCGCCCTTCGCGCGAGGCGACGCGTCAGCGGGTCCTCGACGGTGCGGCCCAGGCCTTCGCCGAGCGGGGCTTTCACGGTGCCTCCCTCGACGACATCTGCGCGCGCGCCGGCCTGACGCGCGGCGCCTTCCATTCGAGCTTCGCCTCCAAGGAGGATCTGTTCTTCGCGCTCTACGACCGCATGGTCGAGCAGGTGCGCGAGCGCCTCGCGGTCGCGCTCGACGCGGTGCTCGCCGCCGAGGGGCCGGCGGTCGAGATCTTCGCCGCCCTGTTCTTCCGCGACTTCCCGGCGGACCGCTCCTGGTTCCTGCTGAACGCGGAATTCACCCTCTACGCGATCCGCCAACCCTCCGCCGCCCCGCGCCTCGCCGAGCACCGGCAGCGGATGCGCGACGCGATCCGCGCGACCTTCGACGCCCTTCTCGCCCGCGCCGGTCGCACTTCGGCGATCGACGGGGACAAGGTGGCCCGCATCGTTCTGGCGATCAGCGACGGCGGCCTGGGTCAGAGCCTGGTCGAGCCGGATCGGCTGGGTCCGACGGAGCTGCTGGTCGTGGCCCTCGCCCCGCTCTTCGCCGCCGTCAGCGCGCCGGCGGAGCCGGCCCGGGCCGCGCCCGGCGAGGGAGCGCGCGCATGATGCCCCGCAGGGTCGCCATCGTCGGCGCCAACCGGATCCCCTTCGCCCGCCAGGGCACGGCCTACGCCGACGCCTCCAACACGCGGATGCTGACCGATACCCTGGCCGGGCTCGTCGAGCGGCACGGCCTGCACGGCGCGCGCCTCGGCGAGGTCGTCGGCGGCGCCGTGATGAAGCATGCCCGCGACTGGAACCTGGTGCGCGAGGCGACCCTGGCCTCCGGGCTCGATCCGCACACGCCGGCCTACGACGTGCAGCAGGCCTGCGGCACGGGACTCGAGGCGACCATCCTCGTCGCCAACAAGATCGCGCTGGGACAGATCGAGGCGGGCATCGCCTGCGGCGCCGACACCACCTCCGACGTTCCGGTCGGCGCGGCGCCCGGCCTCCAGCGCGGGCTCATGGCGCTCAACCGGGCGCGCGGAGGCGCCGCCCGGCTGCGCGCCGCGTTGGGGCTGATCCGCCCCGCCCACCTGCTGCCGGAACTGCCGCGCAACGCCGAACCGCGGACCGGCCTCTCCATGGGCCAGCACGCCCAGATCACCGCGGACCGGCTCGGCATCACGCGCCAGGACCAGGACGCGCTCGCCGCCGCGAGCCACCGCAACCTCGCCCGTGCCTATGCCGAGGGGTTCTTCGCGGATCTGGTCTCGCCCTATCGGGGCCTCGCGCAGGACAACGCCCTGCGGGAGGACGCGAGCCCGGAGAAGATGGCGCGGCTCCCCGGCGCGTTCGGCGGCAGCGGCACGATCACGGCGGCGAACGCCTCGCCCCTCACGGACGGCGCCTCGGCGGTGCTCCTCGCGAGCGAGGACTGGGCCCGGGCGCGCGGCCTCCCGGTCCTGGCGACCTTCGTGACCGGCGAGACCGCGGCGGTGCCGTTCGAGAACGAGCGCGAGGGCCTGCTGATGGCGCCGGCCTACGCCGTCCCGCGCATGCTCGCGCGGCTCGGGCTGACGCTGCAGGATTTCGACTATTACGAGATCCACGAGGCCTTCGCGGCCGTGGTGCTCTCGACGCTCGCGGCCTGGGAATCGGCCGCGTTCTGCGCTGAGCGCCTCGGCCTCGACGCGCCGCTCGGGCCGATCGACCGCTCGCGGCTCAACGTGAAGGGCAGCTCGCTCGCCACCGGCCACCCCTTCGCGGCGACCGGCGGCCGGGTCGTGGGGACGCTGGCCAAGATCCTGGCCGAGGCCGGTCGCGGCCGCGGGCTGATCTCGATCTGCGCCGCGGGCGGGCTCGGCGTGGTCGCGGTCCTCGAGCGGGAGGGCTGAGCCGTGCCGGACCGCCTCGTCGCCCTCGGCGAACACCCGCTCGGACGCCGCCTCCTGCGCGCGGTCGGGCTCCCGGTGCCGGTTCGCCTCGCCCGCGCCGAGGAGGCGCCCTCCGCCCGCCCCCTCGACGGGCGCGTGGCGGCCCTCGGCGACGGGCCGGCGGCCGGCACGGTCCGGTCCCTGCTGGAGCGGGCGGGCGCGCGGCTCGCCGGGACCGGAGCGGCGCGCTGCGACATCCTCGTCCTCGACGCGACGGGGTACGAGAGCCCGGCCGACCTGCGCGGGGCCTACGACTTCTTCCATCCCCGGATCGGGCGCCTCGCCCGGAACGCGCGGATCGTGATCCTGGCGCCGGCCCCCTCCGACCTCGCGAGCCCGCTCGAGCGGGCGGTCGGCCGCGGTCTCGAGGGCTTCGGCCGCTCGCTGGGCAAGGAGGTCGGGCGTTTCGGCGCCGTCGTGAACCTGCTCGCCGTCGAGCGGGCCGCGCTCGACCGCCTCGACGGCCCGCTGCGCTTCTTCGCCGGGGCGCGGAGCACCTATGTCGGCGGCCAGAGCGTCCGCCTGAGCGCCCAGGTCCCGGCTCCGCCGCCCGGACATCGCTTCGCCGACCGCGTCGCCCTCGTCACCGGCGCCGCGCGGGGGATCGGCGCGGCCACCGCCGCGCGCCTCGCGCAGGAGGGGGCCCGCGTCGTCTGCCTGGACGTGCCGCAGGCCTCGGACGCCCTCTGCACCCTCGCCCGCCGGCTCGGCGGCGAGGCGCTCACCCTCGACATCGCGGCCCCGGACGCCGCGGAGGCGCTCGCGACCGAGATCCGGCGGCGGTTCGGGCGCATCGACGTCGTCGTCCACAATGCCGGCATCACCCGGGACCGCACCCTGGCGAAGATGGCGCCGGAGCAGTGGGACCAGGTCGTCGGCGTGAACCTGACGGCGGTTGTGGCGATCGACACCGCGTTGCTGGAGGCCGGGCTGCTCGGCGGGTTCGCGCGGCTCGTCTACCTGTCGTCGATCAGCGGCATCGCGGGCAATTTCGGCCAGACCAACTACGCCGCCACCAAGGCCGCGCTCATCGGCTACGTGGCGGCGCTCGCCGCGCGCGTGGCGCCGCGCGGCATCTGCGCGAACGCGGTGGCTCCCGGCTTCATCGCGACGCCGATGACCGCGCGCATCCCGTTCCTGATCCGGCAGGTCGGGAGCCGGCTGAACGCGCTGGCGCAGGCCGGCAGCCCGCGCGACGTCGCCGAACTCATCGCCTTCCTGGCCTCTCCGGAGGCCGGCGGGATCACCGGCCAGACCATCCGGGTCTGCGGGCAGGCCCTCGTCGGCGCCTGAGGGCGGCCCGGCGCATCCGTCGTTCGCGCATCCGGGCCCCCGGATGCGGCGCATTCCGAAACCGCGATTGTTCCTGGAGGATGAAATGGACGAGCTGATTCAACGTGTCGTGGCCGCGACGGGGCTGTCGCCCGAGACGAGCGAGAAGGCGATCGGGATCATCCTCGCCTTCCTGCGCGAGGAGGGGCCGAAGACCGAGGTCGATCAGCTACTGGCGGCCATACCGGGCAGCGAGAGCCTGATCGGGACGCGGACCAAGGGCGGCGGCCTCATGGGCATGCTCGGCAACATGGTCGGCGGCGTGATGGGCCTCGGCCAGAAGCTGATGGGCGCCGGCGTCTCCATGGGACAGATGCATCCGCTGGGGCGCGAGGTTCTCGCCTACGGTCGCGAGAAGGCCGGCGAGGACGTGGTCGGTCCGATCGTCGGCGCGGTTCCGGGCCTCGGCCAATTCGTCTGACCCGACGATCGGGCGGACATCGCAGAAAAGGCCCGGAGCCGCGCGGTCGCGCGCGGTCCGGGAAGCGGGGACGTCGGGGAGGACGCCGTGATCGAGCATCTGAGAGGCGCCGCGGCAGGGAAGGACCGGCCGTGGCTCGGATCATACCCGCCGGACATGCCGGCGGAGATCGCGGTGGACGAACTCGGCACGCTCGTCGACATGTTCGAGACGAGCACCGCCCGCTTCGCCGGGCGCACCGCGCTGATCGGCTTCGGCTCGCCGGTGCGCTACGACCGCCTCGGCAGCCTCGCCCGGGCCTTCGCGGCCTGGCTGCAGGGGCAGGGCGTCGCCAAGGGCGACCGCGTCGCCCTCATGATGCCGAACGTGCCCGCCTACCCGGTCGCGCTGTTCGGCACGCTGATCGCGGGCTGCACGGTGGTCAACGTCAACCCGCTCTACACGCCGCGCGAGCTGACCGCCCAACTCACCGATTCCGGCGCCCGCACCCTCGTGGTGCTGGAAAACTTCGCCCGCACGGTCGCCGACGCGTTGCCGAGCCTCGCCCTCGACCGCGTCGTCGTCGCGAGTCCCGGGGACGGGCTGGGGCTGAAGGGCCGGCTGATCAATCTCGCGGCCCGCCACCTGAAGAAGGCCGTGCCGGCCTACCGGCTGCCCGGCGGGCTCGTCCACCGCTTCGCCGCCGTCCTGAGTGCCGGCCGCCGTCTGCGCTACAGCAGGCCGGCGCTGGCGCAGGACGACCTCGCCTTCCTGCAATACACCGGCGGCACCACGGGCGTGGCCAAGGCCGCGATGCTGACGCACCGCAACATCATGGCCAACGTGGTGCAGAGCCAGACCTGGTTCCGCGCCCTCGACCCGGACGGGCCCGAGCGCGTCATGGTGACGGCGCTGCCGCTCTACCACATCTTCGCGCTGACCTGCTGCTTCCTGTTCTTCATGCGGTCCGGCGGCACCTGCCTGCTCATCCCGAACCCGCGCGACGCGGACGGCTTCGTGAAGACCCTCTCGAAGCACCGCTTCACCCACATGTCGGGCGTGAACACCCTGTTCAACCTGCTCAACAACCATCCCGACTTTCCGAGGCTCGACTTCTCGCGCCTCGACTACGTGGTGGGCGGCGGCATGGCGGTTCAGAAGGCGGTCGCGGCCCGCTGGAAGGAGATCACCGGCTCCGTGATCATCGAGGGCTACGGGCTCTCCGAAACCTCGCCGGTGGTCTGCGTGAACCCCTACGGCCTGCCCGCGTGGTCGGGCACGATCGGCTATCCCTTGCCCTCGACCGAGGTCTCGATCCGGGATGCGGACGGAATGCCGGTGCCCTTCGGTGTGCCCGGCGAACTCTGCGTGCGCGGCCCCCAGGTGATGAAGGGCTACTGGAACCGGCCGGACGAGACCGCGAAGGTGATGACCCAGGACGGCTTCTTCCGCACGGGCGACGTCGCCGTGATGGAGGCCGACGGGCAGGTCCGGATCGTGGACCGGATGAAGGACATGATCCTGGTCTCAGGGTTCAACGTCTACCCGAACGAGGTCGAGGACGTGCTGGCGCTTCATCCGGGCATCCTCGAATGCGCGGTGGTCGGCGCACCCTGCGCGGAGGCGGGCGAGATGGTGGTGGCGCACGTGGTGCTGCGCGACGCCTCGCTCACCGCGGACGCGATCCGCGCCCATGCCCGCTCGCAGCTCACGGGCTACAAGGTGCCGCGCAAGGTGCTGATCCGCGAGACGCTGCCGAAGACCAACGTCGGCAAGGTCCTGCGCCGGGCGTTGCGCGACGACCTGCCGGCGGCATGAGCCGCGTCGCGCCCGGGCCGATGCGAGGGCGAGGCCTCGGCGCGCAGGCGGTTTGCCGGCAGGGCCCTGCTCGAAGCGGGTTCGGGCGCAGCGGCGATCTCGGAAGGCCGGCTCTCGCCCCGACCGCACCCTCGCACCGCGTCCCGGCTGCTGAGCGATCCGTTCAGATCGAGAGGATGCGGCCGGCCCGCCGCCGATGACGCCCCGTCATTCCGCGGAGCGCGAGAGCTGGCCGGCGTCGAGATCGAGGGCCAGCAGATGGGTTCCCTCGGCGGGGGCCAGATACAGCACGCCGTCGGCCTCCGCCACGCCGGTCGCGAAGGCGAAGCCCGGCACGTCCTGCTGCAGGTCGGCGAGGACCCGGCCGGCCCGGTCGAACTGCATCGCCCAGGCGGTGTGCTCCGGCTTCGGGGAGACGTCCTCGGGCAGCCGCCAGAGGAGCTTGCGGATCCAGGCCGGGCTCGATCCGAGCCGGTCGAGCAGGGCATTGCGGGGGGCCGCGAGGGCGACCCAGAACCGGCCGTCCCGCATCCGCGACAGGTTGTCGGGAAAGCCGGGGAGATTGTCGGCGAGCGTCTCGACCGCGCCCTGCCGCGGACCGCGGACCCAGAGGCGGCGGATCCGGTGGCTGCCCGTCTCGGCGAAGATCAGGGACGCCTCGTCATCGTCCAGGGTCAGCCCGTTGGCGAAGTCCAAACCATCGAGGAGGATCGCCACGTCGCCCTCCGGCGACCGGCGCAGCAGCCTTCCCGTGCCGCGATGTTCCAGCAAGGCACCGACGTGATGCTCCAGATCGAAGCGCTCGGAGGATTGCGTGAACCAGATCGTGCCGTCCCGCGCGGCCGTGGCGTTCGAGCAGAAGCGCAGGGGCACGTCGTGCAGGTGCTCCACCAGCGGCTCCACCGCGCCCGTCGCCACCTGCATGCGCAGGAGCCCGCGCCGCGCGTCGCAGACCAAGAGGACGTCGTCATCGACGATTTCGAGTCCGAGCGGCCGCCCGCCGCTGTGTCCGATCACGCTCTCGCGCCCCGTGGCCGGATCGAGCCGGAGGATGCGGCCGTCGCGGACGCCGTAGACCAGGCGCCCGGCCCGGTCGGCGACCACGTCCTCGGCGCCGGGGCCGCCGGTCGGGATCAGGCGGTGGGGCGGAAACGGGGTCGCGCCGCTGCGCGTCGCCGCCCGTGCGGGCGGCGGCGGCAGCCTCCGCCGAGCCGGGTCGAGCTGCGGCCTGCGCTCGGGCTTCACCTGGGCCAGCGTCGGGCGGCCGTCGCGCCGGTAGAGCAGCGTGCGCGCCACCGGATAGGCCAGGATCGCGCTGCAGGATGCGCGCAGAGGCTCCGCGACCGCCGTCATCCGCGCCAGGGCCGACGCGAGGTCGTCGGCGGTCCCGACCCCCAGGACGAGGCCGGCGTCGTCGCGCGGCTCGCGAGATCCATCGGGGGCGACGCGGGACGCGTCCCCCGTGGTGTCGCTCCAGGAGCGGTAGACCTGGCTGCGGACCTCGTGGACGCCCTCGGCGCCGGCCAGGGCCCCGGCGAGGACCTCGTGCACGGCGCGCGCGAAGTCGCGGCGGCCGGCACCGGGACGCCGCCGGATCAGCAGCACGCAGCGGGCGCCGATCCGCGTGCGGTCCTCCGGCCCGCGATGGCGGGTCGATCCGCCCGTCGCCAGGTGGACATGCGTGCAGCCGAAGGCGTCCGGGTCGCCGCAACGGCCCAGGTGCCGCAGGCCTGCGTCCAGGGGGAGCAGCCGGGGCGCCAGGATCGCCTCCGCGATGCCGTCGGCGCCCCCGCCGGGCGGGATCGACGTCGCGATGCCGGCGATCTCGGGCCCGATCGCCGACGCGCCCTCGACGAAGAGGTGCTGGCGGTATTCGTGGAAGGCCGGGTTGCGCGCCGCGACCTGCGCGTGCGGTCCGGCCCAATGCGCGACGCCGATGGCGCGCGGCCGATCGGATCCCAGCCAGATCACGCAGGTGCAACCCGAGTGACGCGTGACGATGTGCATCGTGCTCGACCCCGTCGAGTGTCAGGGGCTTTCCCGACGACGGGGCACCGGTCCGGCGTCGGGAATGCGCTGGAAACGAAGGCCCGGAGCGGCGCGCGACGGCAGCGCGATCGCGCGTCGCGCTAGCTCGGCGGCCGGCCCGCGGTGTCCACCGCCGTGGCGAGGGAACGCCGCAGGACGCTCCAGTAATGGCCGGGCGTGACGCGGGCGAGGAGATCGAGCAGGTGTGCATCCGCGCCGATCAGCGTGCGTCCGCGCCGCCGCTCCACATCGTCGACGATCACCTTCGCCGCACGCTCGGGCGTCGTCCGGTAGGCGGCCGTCTGGGCGCGCGCGGCCCGCGCGCCGACCGCCGGATCGACGGCGGCGGCGAGGCGGGCCTTCATGGCGATGCCGGTCTTGATCCCGCCCGGGTGAACGACCCCGACCGAGACGGGACCGCCCGCGAGTTCGTGGCGCAGGGCCTCCGTGAAGCCGCGGACCGCGAATTTGGAGGTCGCGTAGGGCGTGCGTCCGCCGGGCGCGGCCAGGCCGTACACCGACGAGAGATTGGCGATGTGCGCGCGTGGCTGGGCCATGAGGGCCGGCAGGAACGCCTTGGTGACGGCGATCACCCCCCAGAGGTTGATGTCGAGGAGCCAGCGGAACTCCTCCAGGGTCAGCTGCTCGAAGCTGCCCAGGAGCGACACCCCCACGGAGTTGACCACGACGTGGGCGCCCCGGTGCGCCGCGAGCACCTCGCTCGGCAGCGCGGCGACCCGATCCCCATCCGTCACGTCGATCGTGTGGAGGCTGACGCGGGCCGGGGCCGTCGCCCGGACCGCGTCCCTGGTGCGCTCCAACCCCTCCCGGTCGCGATCGACCAGGGCGAGTGCGCCGCCGCGGCGGGCGATTTCCACGGCGACGGCGGCTCCGATCCCCGATCCGCCGCCGGTGATGACGCTCGCGAGCCCGGGCTCGGCCAAGTCGAGGCGCGGCATGTCACGCCAGCCGATCGAGCTTGAACCGCCGGCTCAGCAGCCGGTCGACCGTGCGCGAGGGGAGGAATGGCTTGAACACCGTGTAGGGCCAGAGCTCGCGGCCGAGCCGCAGGCGGATCGGCGGGTCGGCCCGGAGCGCCGCCTCCGCGACCCGGCGGGCGAAGTCCTCCGCCGGCATGGCGTTCCCGACCTGCGAACCCTGCGCCCGCGCGATCGCCGCGTCCTTCACGGCCAGGTAGTGCGAGCTCGGCGCGAAGCGCGCCCCGAGCCCCGCCGCCGCCGTATCGCCGAACCGGGTGCGGATCTGATTGGGTTCGACGCGCATCACCCGCACGCCGAACGGGGCCAGCTCCATCCTGAGACCGTCGTTCAGCGCGTGGACCGCGGCCTTGGTAGAGCAGTAGACCCCGGCGAAGGGGCTGGTCAGGATCCCCGACGTGCTGCCGACGTTGACGATCAGGCCGCGCCGCGCCGCGATCATCGGCCCGACGAAGGCCTGGGTGACGGCGAGCAGCCCGAAGACGTTCACCTCGTACTGGCGGCGCACGTCGTCCATCGGCATCTCGGCGACGGGGCCCATGGCGCCGTAGCCGGCATTGTTGACCAGAAGGTCGACCCGCACGCCCTCGGCCGCGAGCCCGCCCTTGAGCGCCTCGATCTCCTCCGGCCGGGTCACGTCCAGGCGGCGGACCTGCGCGCCGCGCCCGACGAGATCCGCCATCGCCTCCGGTCCGAGGCCGGTCGCGTAGACCGTCAGCCCCCGGTCGATCAGCGCGCCGGCCAGCGCCTTCCCGATCCCCGAATCGCATCCCGTGACCAGGGCGACCCTTCGGACGTCCGACATCTCACGCGCCTCTCTGGCTGACGGTGTTGGTGAGGGAGCCGAGACCGTCGATCTCGAGGCGCACCGTGTCGCCCGGCGCGATGAAGCGCCCGATTTCCAGGCCGCAGCATCCCGGCAGCGTCCCGGTCGAGAGCAGGTCGCCCGGCAGGAGCGTCTCGCCCATCGCCGCGTAGGCGACGGCCTCGCCGAGATCGAATGTCGGGCCCGCCGTCGCGCCCTCGCACCAGACCTCCCCGTTGACGGCGGCCCGTCCCCGCAGGGACTGCCAGCGCGGCAGGATCTCGTCGGCCGACACCACCACGGCGCTCATGGCGCCCGCGAAGGTCTTCGCCTTCACCACGCCGCCGAAGGTGCCGTTGCGCGTGTCGTCCCACTGGGTGTCGCGCGCGCTCCAGTCGTTGACGATGCAGAGCCCCGCGATGGCGCGCCGGCCTTCCTCGGCCGTGCAGTCGCGGACCGGCCGTCCGATCACGACGCCGATCTCGAGCTCGAAGTCCAGCACTCCGGAGAAGGCCGGCCAGCGCACCGTGGCGCCGTCGGGCACGAGGGAGCGGTGATTGCCGACGTAGAATTGCGGATACTTCCGGTAGTTGGATTTCGGCCGCAGCGGCGGGAGAACGCGGCCCGTCGCGCGCTCGTAGGCACCGGCGAGGCGCCGCAGGGCCGGCGGCGCGAATCGGCGGACCATGCCGCGCGCACCGTTGACCATGTGGGCCTCCCAGAGCGCGAAGGCGCGCAGGGATTGCGGCGCGAAGGGCAGCCCGTCCGGCGCCTCGCCCAGGACGCCATCGGCGAGGCTGCGCTCGACCAGCCCGCGCCAGTCCTCCCGCCCCAGCAGGCTTGGAAGGTCGTCGGCATCGCGCACGACGACCCACCTCCGGCGCGGCTCGTCCATGACGACGATCCGGCCACCCTGACGGCCCAGCTGCATCGGGAGATCCCGGCGTTTCCCGTTATTACATGATGTAACTTATTGCGTGACGGAGCCCCGTCAAGCGGCTTCCTCCGGGAACCGACATCGCCGAGCGTCCCGGCCCGGTTGCGGGCGCGTGAGCCGCCCCATGCCGGTCTCCCGGGGTGCGAAATCCATCGGGGCGGGCTTCAGCCGGCCCGTCTGGCCGAACCGAGCGCGGGACGGCGTCGCCCGCAGGCGCGGCCGGTCTTCCGGAGGCCGGTCACCATCTGGACCTGCGACGCGTCGAAAGCCTTCCGCTTCAGGCAGGCGCCTTCAGGTCTGTCGTGCCGCGCGCGTCCCGGCTCCGAAGGGGCCGGGCTCCCGACCGTCCCTCGACCGACAGGGCCAGATTGCGCTTCAGCCTCAGCGCCAGCGCCACCTCGATCCGGCCGGCATCGAGGTCGAGCGCGAGGAGATCCTGCGCGCGCGCGATCTGGCGCATCAACGTGTTCCGGTGAACGCCGAGCCTGGACGCGGCGTCGGCCAGGTTGCAGCCCCGTTCGAGGTAGGTGAGCAGCGATCGATGCAGATCCTCGCCGGCCGACGCGAAGTCGCCGAGGATCTCCACCACGAAATCGCGCACGGCTGCCCGGTCCCGGTCGATGACCGCCATCCAACGAACCGCCTCGTAGCCGACCACCGGCGGCAGGCCGCCGAACTCGGTGGCCATGCGCTGCGCCGCCCGCGCGCGCGCATGGCTGTGCCGGAAGCCGTCCAGCCCGCGCATCTCGGAGCCCAGCGCCAGCCGCATCCCGTCGTCGAGGCCGGACCGCAGGAGCGCCGGGTCGATCGGCTTCGGCGACCAGAGCCAGATCTCCGTGCGGTTGATGGGCAGGGTCAGGACCGCTCGTCCGTTCATCGAGGCCGTCAGCGCGTCGGCCGCCGCGCCGAGCTGTGCCGGATCAGCGCCGGGATCGGCGTGCCAGAGGATGGCGGCCTGATGCGTCTGGTCGAGCCGATAGCCGAGCCGCCGGCCGGCCGCGGCCGGATCCGTCGGCTGACCGGCGAGGATCGACCGGACCAGATCCAGCCGCTCGGCCGGACTGCCCCGCAGGCTCCCCTCCCGCACGGAGGCCGCCTCGTCGAGCAGGCGGACGAGGGTGGATTCGACGAAATCCGAGATCGACCGCATCGACGTGTCGAGCAGGCCGCGGAGTTCGCGCGGATCCGAGGTCAGCGCGAAGCAGATGTCCATCCATCTCAGCCAAGCGGCGGTCTCGGCCGCGCGATAGGACCGGCTGAGACCGTCGGGGGAGCCGCGTTGAAGGTGCTCGGCCGCCGCCTCGATCATCTCTGCGGACAGTTTCGGCTGTACGCGCTCCCCCGGCGCGCGAATCGTCGATGTCGCCCAGTGCAGGATGTTCAGCCGGTTGCTCCGGCGGGCACGGGCGCACACGACCGGATCGGCCTCGGGCAGCGTCGCCAGCACCGCGGCGTCGATCTCCGCCAGCCACTCCGCAGGCGCGTTGAGAACCTTCTCCGCACCCTCTCGCAGGAGATCCCGCGTTCCCGACCCGTCCTGGTGCATGACGCTGCAATCCTATCGCACGATGAGGCGCATAGCACCTTCGGGCGGGGTGCTGAAGCGGAGATACTGACCCCACAAGGGAAGGAACGTGATGACCGAGGGTCCGAACGGCGACGACGGCCCGCTCGACGTCATCATCGTCGGTGCGGGGCTGTCGGGGATCGGCTGCGGCTGCTACCTGCGGCGGCGGCTGCCGGAGAAGCGCTTCGCGATCCTCGAGGCCCGCGGCGACCTGGGTGGGACATGGGACCTGTTCCGCTATCCCGGGATCCGCTCCGATTCCGACCTGTTCACCTTCGGATACGACTTCAAGCCGTGGTTGAGCGGCCGGGCCATCGCGGACGGCGCCGCCATCAAGGACTACATCCGCGAGGCGGCGGTCGAGAACGGCGTGGACCGGGCGATCCGCTACCACCACGCGGTCCGCGCGGCGAACTGGGACAGCGCCACGGCGCTCTGGACCGTCGAGGTGGAACGGCTCGATACCGGGGCGCGCGTGGTCCTGCGCGGGCGCTGGCTCTTCTGCGCGGCAGGGTATTACGACTACGCCCAGGGGTTCCGGCCGCATTTCCCCGGCGAGGAGGCGTATCGCGGTCGCCTGATCCACCCGCAGCACTGGCCTGAGGATCTCGACTACGCCGGCCGGCGCGTGGCGGTGATCGGGAGCGGCGCCACCGCCGTGACGATCGTGCCGGCGATGGCGCAGGCCGCCGCCCACGTGACGCAGGTGCAGCGCACGCCCACCTACGTCCTCTCCCTACCCTCCCGGGACCGCGTGAACCAGCGCCTGCGCCGTCTGCTGCCAGAGACGGCGGCCTACGCGATCACCCGCTACAAGAACGTGCTCCGGCAGCGCTGGATCTACGTCCTGTTCCAGCGCTTCCCGAAGGCGGCCCGCCGCCTGATCCGGTGGGCCAACCGCAAGGCCCTGCCCGACGGCTACCCGGTCGACCTCCACTTCAACCCGCCCTACGACCCGTGGGACCAGCGCCTGTGCGCCGTGCCGGACGGCGACTACTTCAAGGCGCTGCGCAGCGGCTCCGCCTCGATCGTGACCGGCACGATCGAGCGCTTCACCGAGCGCGGCCTCCGCATGACGACCGGCGAGGAGATCGAGGCCGACGTCATCGTGACGGCCACCGGCCTCAATCTCCGGATGTTCGGCGGGGCGGATCTGAGCGTGGACGGACGGCGCGTGACGGTGTCGGAGCGCCTCGTCTTCAAGGGCATGATGCTCGACGGGGTGCCGAATTTCAGCTTCGCCGTCGGCTACACCAACGCGTCCTGGACGTTGAAGGTCGGCCTTCTCTGCCAGTACTTCTGCCGGCTGCTCGAGCGGATGGACCAGAAGCGGTTCGCCTCGGTCGAGGCGCGGCGGCCGCAGCGACCGATCGCGACGCGGCCCCTGCTCGAATTCGGTGCGGGTTACGTCAAGCGCGCGCTGGCCACGCTGCCGCGTCAGGGCGATGCCGCCCCCTGGGAGATGACCTTCAACTACATCGAGGACGCCCGGCAGATGCGCCGGGGTCCGGTGGAGCACCCCGACCTGCACTTCGCGCCCGCGAGCGAGCCCGCACGGTCCGCCGCATGAGCGATCGGAACGACCGGTTCGTCGTCCTGCGGGACGGCCGCCGCCTGTGCTACCGCGTCGCCGGGTCGGGCACCCCCGTCCTCATGATCATCGGGCTCGGCCTCCACCTGACCGCGTGGCCCGAGGCGATGATCGCCGCGCTCGCGGCCCGCGGGCATCAGGTCGTCACCTTCGACAACCGCGACGTCGGCCGCTCGTCGCGCCTCGCGGCGGCGCCGCCGTCCCGGCTGCGCCTGTTCCTGCGCCGGGCCCGGCCCTGCGACTACGCACTCGATGCGATGGCGGAGGACGCGGCCGAGCTGCTCGACGGGTTCGGCATCCCGGCCGCCCACGTCGTCGGCATGTCGATGGGCGGGATGATCGGGCAGGTGCTCGCCGCCTCGCATCCCGACCGGGTGCTGAGCCTGACCTCCCTCTTCTCGACCACCGGCGCCCGCAGCGTCGGCCAGCCCGCGGCCCGGATGCTCCTGCGCATGATGCGGCCGCCCCCGCGGACGCGCGCGGCGGCCCGCGCGCGCTATCTCGGCACCCTGCGCCTCATCGGCGGGACCGGACACCCGATCGATGCGGAGGCGCTCGGCCGCTACGCGGAGGCGGCCTGGGACCGCGGGGCGCCCAACCCGCACGAGGGCGTCGCCCGCCAGATCATGGCGATCCTGAAGTCGGGCGACCGGACCGCGCAGCTGCGCGGCATCGCGGCGCCGACCCTGGTCGTGCACGGCGACCGCGACCCCATGGTCCACCCCTCGGGCGGCGCGGCGACGGCGGAGGCGATCCCAGGCGCGCGCCGCGTCGTGATTCCGGGCATGGGGCACGATCTCGCACCGAGCGTCGTGCCCGAACTGGTCGATCTGATCGCGCGGCACGTCGCGGGCGACCGGACCCGGACTGCGGAGGCGGGATGAGCACGTTCAAGGGCAAGGTCGCGGCGGTCACGGGGGCGGGCAGCGGCATCGGCCGGGCCCTCGCGCTCGAACTCGCGGCCCGGGGTGCGCGCGGACTGATCCTCGCCGACATCGACGCGGCGGCTGCGGAGGACACGGCGCAGCGCGTACAAGGGGCGGGCGCCGAGGCGGAAGCCTACCGGCTCGATGTCGGTGACGGTGCGGCCTTCGCCGCCATGGCCTCGGCGGCGAAGGCGCGCTTCGGCGTCGTGCACCAGCTGTACAACAACGCCGGCATCGCGCAGGGCGGGCGCTCGCTGCTTCAACTCAGCCGCGAGGAGATCGCGCGCGTCCTCGACGTCAACCTCTGGGGTGTCATCCACGGTTCGCAGACGTTCCTGCCCCTGCTGATCGCGAGCGGCGACGGCCACCTCGTCAACATCTCCAGCCTCAACGGCCTCATGGCGCAGGCCGAGTGCTCGATCTACTGCGCCTCGAAATTCGCGGTCCGGGGCTTCACCGAGGCCCTGCGGGCCGAGATGTTGCTACAGCGCGCGCCCGTCGCGGTCGTGGTCGTCCATCCCGGCGGCGTCAGGACCAACATCGCCGCCGCCGCCCACAGCGCTGCCCTCGCCGGTCCGGCGGCAATCGATCCCGACATCCGCGCCAGGGAGCAGAAGCGGGTCCGGATCTACGAGGAGACGCTGTTCCGGATGACCGCGGAGCAGGCCGCGATCGACCTTCTCGACGGGATCGAGCGGGGCCGCAACCGCATCCTCCTCACGCGTCAGACGAAATGGATCGACCGGCTCGTGCGGGCCATGCCCGAACACTACCTCCCTCGGGTCGTCGCCTGGCAGCGGAAACTGTTCACCTGAGAGCCGACGCGGATCTCCGACGCGATACGACTCCATCGGCATCGCACCGGATCGTCGTGCATCGACGCCACCTCCTAGAGAAGCGGCTGCATGGCGATCCCTGCCGACCTGCGCCCCGGACATCGAGGGCGCCGAATCGGCCGGTGGGGAAGCGTCCGAACTCGGCTCGGTCGCCCACGCCGGCCTCGCCGTGCCGGTGAGCGGCGGCGACTTCGGCAAGGCGCGGCTCCTCCGATCGCCGTAGCGGCCGCAGGTGGAAGACCCGTGCGCCGCGCGCTCCAGCCCGATGAGGGTTCGACCTCCGTCACGAAGGCCTCACCCCCGTAAGGTTCGGCCCCCGCCCCTCGGCACGACGCCGCCGTCTGGCAGCGCCCCCTCCCCCCTTCAAGGTGCCGGAAGAACCTGCCACCCGCGGCGGTCCAATCCGCTCGATCAGGGCCAGCCTCACCGCGGAGGTCATGTCTTCCGCTGCAAGCTCTCGGTTGAGCCTGCCCGAAAAAATTTCGGAAATCGGATGTGCATTTCTCCGGGCCGTCCCACAGGCATTCTGAAAGCTTGGCCAGACGGGCACGTCACGACACGCCGCGATGAGGTCCTGCCTGGGCGGGCTGACATGTTTTAAACGCTCGAGCTGCGGAATTATTTTTGGTCATTGCTTGGCCTGGTTTTGATATAATTATGATAAATAAATACATAGTCACAATCTGCTTGTATTTTTATATTGATAAAGACATTATATTGTGTATTAGCAAAAATAATCGATCTTGTGATCACTGATGCTGCAACAACAGGTTGGAGAGTTTGAAATGTCGTCCGGTCCTGCCCCTTCGCTGACTTATAATACTTTTGTCGAATTGGCTCCGACCAATTCGACTACGAGTAATTTCAGAGTTGGAAATATCGATCGCACGGCCTCTTTCACGATCACCGATGGCGGCAACGGCGACGGCATTCTTGGCAATCAGCCGAACGAAGCCACGACCGTCGCACCGAGGCCGGCCGACTTTTTTTTCACACCGCGGAACTTCACCTATTGGGGAAAGTCTCAGGACGGCGGAACGATCGCGCGATATCCGTCTACGAGAAGTCCGGATGGATTTAGCTACGTATTGTTCGCAAATGGGACGACATTGCGAACATCTGACGTCGTTCCGAGTTCCGCCTTTTCGCAGACCGCACTTGCTCTTTGTTTTGCGGGTGGTACGCGGATCCTGACGACGCGTGGCGCGGTCGCGGTCGAAGACCTTGCGATCGGCGACTCCGCCGTCACCGCCTCCGGCCGTCGT
>Ga0233425_10002994_pt1 | contig 31847 bp, 31 predicted proteins | sample Watercolumn_Towu_2_FD_181712 | JGI IMG/M metagenome (GOLD analysis project Ga0233425, IMG submission 181712) | Freshwater microbial communities from Lake Towuti, South Sulawesi, Indonesia - Watercolumn_Towuti2014_140_MG | ecosystem: Environmental > Aquatic > Freshwater > Lake | place... | reverse complement strand
GGCTCTGGACATGTCGATTCGGTTTTCGCCTTCACTTTTTCTCGCTATTTTACCCCCCAGATATGGGGGCTATCACGCTGATTCCCAATGAACCAAATTTATTTCACAGGCACAAAGCCCAACTCCGCGACGATCTCCTGCGCCTCAGCGGAGAGAATCCAATCGAGGTATTCCTTGATGAGTCCAGTGGGTTCGCCATTGGTGTACATGTAAAGGTCGCGCGCGATGGCATAGGATTTATCGTTCACGGTTTCGATGGAAGGCAGGACATACGCGCCGCCAGCCTCCTTTGCAATCGCAATCATCTTCAAATCATCGGGGACATAGCCCAGCCCATCGTAACCGATGGCATTCGGGTTGTCTCGCACCTCCGAAATGATTCCCTCGGATGACGGAAGTAACAAAGTATCCATCGAGAACAGGGTTTTATCTTCCTTGTTTCCCAGCCGCAAAACGGTTTCCAGAAAATACACATGCGTGCCGGAATTGGTCTCGCGCGAGAGTTTGACAATCGGGCGGTCTTCGCCGCCAACTTCGGTCCAGTTCGTAATTTTGCCGCTGTAAATATCGGAGATCTGCTGGAGAGTCAATTCGCTGACGGGGTTTTCAGGGTTGACGATGACCGCAATCGCGTCGCGGGCGATGATGTGTTCGACGGGGTTCACGCCCTTCGATTGGGCTTCGGCAATCTCCTCATCCTTGATCTGACGTGACGCGTTTGCGATTCCCACCGTGCCGTTGACCAGTGCCGCGATCCCCGTCCCCGACCCGCCGCCGGTTACCGAAATTCGGACGTCGGGGTGGTCGCCCTGATATTTCTCCGCCCAAGCCAGCGCGAGGTTGACGATGGTATCGGAGCCTTTATTTTCGATGTATTGCGCGGAAGTCGCGGAAGCGGCTTGCGCCGAATTGGAAGCGCAAGAAGATATGAAAAGTGAGAAAAGAAGAAGGAGGGGAAAGAGGCGTTTCATCGGGACGGGATTATAAGCGATTCAACGAGTCAACGAGTCAGCGATTCAACCTTGATTTTTGATACAATCGCCCCATGACATCCACCTCCGTTTTCACCGTCCAGGACATGGACTTTTATTATGGCGCTTCAAAGGCGCTTTCCAAAATCTCACTTGAAATACAGCCGCAACAAGTGACCGCGTTGATTGGCCCTTCGGGCTGCGGCAAGTCCACCTTTTTGCGCTGCCTCAACCGCATGAACGACACAATCCCAGGGACCCGCGTCGAGGGGAAAATCCTGCTTCACGGCGAGGATATTTACAACCCCGACATGGGTGTGGTGACCCTTCGTCAGCGGGTGGGAATGGTCTTCCAAAAGCCGAACCCCTTCCCCCAATCCATTTACGACAACGTGGCATTCGGTCCGCGCGTGATGGGCATGGACGTGAACCTGGACGAGGTGGTCGAAACCAGCCTGAAACGCGCCGCCCTGTGGGATGACGTAAAAAACGACCTGAAAGCCGACGCCATGGGATTGGCGTTGGGGCAACAGCAGCGGCTTTGCATCGCCCGCGTGGTGGCGGTGAAGCCCGAGGTCATTTTGATGGATGAGTCCACGTCAGCGCTCGATCCAATCGCCACCCTGCGCGTCGAAGAATTGATCGCCGAACTCAAGCAGGACTACACCATCGTCATCGTCACCCACAACATGCAACAAGCCGCCCGCGTGTCGGATTACACGGGACTGTTCTGGCTCGGCGAACTGGTGGAGTTCTCCCCGACAACCGAGATGTTCACCAACCCCAAAGCGGAATTGACCGAGGCATACATCACGGGCAGGATGGGATAGACCAGCCGATTCGTTGAGTAGTGATTAATTGAATAGCTCAAGGTAAACAAAAAGGTGAGCGCAAAACCGCGTTCACCTTTTTACTTCTTACTCTTTACTTCTCACTTCTTACTTCTCGCTCGTTCCTCACTTATCCTTCTTCCAAAAATCATCGTCGCTGGATTTGATTTCCGCCATCTCACCCGTGGCGATGAAAACCGTGCGCTCGCAAATATTGGTCACGCGGTCGGCAACGCGTTCGAGGTTGTGGGCGGTCCACAACAGCCAGTTGGCGCGTTCGATGGATTTGGGGTCCTGGATGATGATGAGCATGAGTTCGCGGTAAACCTGGTTGTAGAGCGCGTCCACTTCATCGTCTTCCATCGGGATGGCTTTGGCGGCTTCCACATCCTCTTTGACAAAAGCGGTCAATGCGCGATGTAACATGCTGGTACCGATCTGCGCCATGCGCGGGACGTCGATCAGCGGCTTGAGCAGGGGCTCCTCTCCCATGCGGATGTTGATGTTGGCGATGCCCTTGGCATAATCGCCCATGCGCTCCAACTCCGAAATGATTTCCATGGTCGAAGCCAGCAGGCGCAGGTCATGCGCCATCGGCTGTTGGGTGGCGATCAAAATCATCAACTGCTTTTCGATGTCGAAACGCTTCTTGTTGATTTCGCGGTCTTCCTCGATGATTTTCTCCGCGCCTTTTACATCGCGTTTCTTCAAAGCCTCCACAGAAGCGACGATGGCGTGTTCCACCAGCGAGCCGAGCAGGAGCACCTCATCTTTTACCTGTTGTATTTCATGTTCGAACGTCTTTCGAATCATAGGTTCCTCTTTTCCAATCAAGCTGCGACAGCCCGATTGTACTATTCTTTAATCGCAATGCCCTGTCCGTCCAGCCATTCGCGCAAACGTCCTTCGATCTGGTCGCGCACACGGCGGGTGGCTTCAAGACGGGCTTCCGCGTCTCCAGTAAATTTGGCGGGATCGTCGAAGGGAAAATGTTCATGCGTTCCCATGGTGAGGAACACGGCGGGACAATTCTCCTCGGCGTCGGCGCAGACGGTGATGACGTACCCGAAATTGACCTTGCCCAGATATTCCGTCACCGACTTCGACCATTGACCAGAAATATCGATTCCGACCTCGCGCATGACCTGTACAACCTCAGGCAGGATGCTGCCCTTTGGGTTCGTCCCCGCGCTGAAGACTTCGAAATGTTCCCCCGCCATCGCGCGGAATAAACCTTCCGCCATCTGGCTGCGGGCTGAATTGCCTGTGCAGAGAAAGATTACTTTTGGTTTGTTCATGGTATCCTCGTTTTAGGTAAACAAGTACACATGTACACAGGTAAATGCAAATACGTGTTTTCTCGTTTACTTGTTTACCTGTCTACCTGTTTACTTTCCTAACCAAACCTTCCCGTCACATAATCCTCGGTGCGCTTGTCCTTCGGACGGGTGAAGATGTTCTTGGTCTCGTCGAATTCGATGACGCCGCCGGAGCGCTGGTCGTCGATCATCATCATGGCGGTGAAATCGGATGCACGCGCCGCCTGCTGCATGTTGTGGGTGACGATGATGATGGTGTAATTCTTCTTCAACTCCTGCATCAATTCCTCGATGCGCAGGGTCGAAATTGGGTCGAGCGCCGAGGCGGGTTCGTCCATCAAAATGATGTCGGGCTGGATGGCGATGGTACGGGCGATGCACAGGCGTTGCTGCTGACCGCCGGAGAGGGCGTAGGCGCTTTCCTGGAGTTTATCCTTCACCTCGTCCCACAGCGCCGCGCCGCGCAGGGAACTTTCGACCAGTTCGTCCATCTTTCCCCTGAAGCCGTTGATCTTCGCCCCCCAGGCGATATTGTCATAGATCGACTTGGGGAATGGGTTGGGCTTTTGGAACACCATGCCGATTTTGCGGCGCACTTCCACCGGGTCAATGTCCTTGCCGTACAGGTTCTGCCCGTGCATCAGCAACTCGCCCGAAACATGGCAGCTGGGGACAAAGTCGTTCATGCGGTTGAAGGCGCGCAACAGCGTGGATTTTCCGCATCCCGATGGACCGATGATGGCGGTGATCTTCTGCGGCTGGATTTTCATATTGACTTCCTTTACGGCGGTGTAATTGCCGTAATGGATGGAGAGGGCATTGGTTTCGATTGCGTAATTATTTTCCATAATTCACTTCCAATAGTTCAAGGATGACTACCATCTTCTCTGGAAACGGTTGCGGAGCAGGATCGCGGTCGCGTTCAAAGTCAACAAAAGGACGAGCAGGACGATGATGGCACCCGCGGCGATGGCGTGGAATTCAGACTGGGCGCGGGTCGTCCACTGGTAGATTTGAATGGGCAGGGCGGTGAACTTCGAGAAGGGGCTGTCGGGGTCGAGGCTGATGAAGGTGGACGCGCCCACCACGATCAGCGGGGCGGTTTCACCGAGGGCGCGGGAAAGGGCAAGGATGCTGCCGGTCAGGATGCCGGGCAGGGCATTGGGCAGGACATGACTCCAGACCGTCTGCCAGCGGGTGGCGCCGACGCCAAACGCCGCCTGTCGCAAAGAATCAGGCACGGCTTTGATGGCTTCCTGCGCGTTGATGATGATGAGCGGCAGGACGAGGATGCCCATGGTCAACCCGGCTGAAAAAATCGTGCGCCCGTTTGAATCGGTTACGCCGAACATGCTGCCGCTGGTCAGCGGCTCCATCACGCGGACAAAGACCGCAAGTCCCAGCATTCCATAAACGATGCTTGGCACGCCAGCCAGGTTGTTGATGTTGGTCTGGATGATGCTCGTCAGCCAGTTCTTCGGGGCGTATTCCTGCAGGTAGATCGCCGCGCCAGTGCCGATGGGCAGGGCAAAGGCAATGGCAATCCCCACCAGCCACAGCGACCCCAAAACAGCGGTGCGAACGCCAGCGAATTCAGCCCGCGAAGACATGGGCGTGACCAGGAATTGCGGCGTCAGCCAGGAGCGGAATTCCAAAATGGCATTCGGGTATTTCTCCGCCACTTCGGCGCGGATTTCATCACTGCGGAACAGGGAATCGGTCATACTCCAGGTTCCCTTGGTGTCAATGCGGACAAGGCGCTCCAAAAACAGGCTCAACAAGTCAGACTGGGAACGTTCTGCCATGGGTTGTTCCGTCTCCAATTTGTTGTACGCGCCTTTGGAGAGGTTTTCCTTGAGAATGACGAGCAATTCGTCCTTTGTCAACTCGGCAACCGGGGTGGATGTAAATTCGGTCGGCGCCTTCTTGTATTCATAGGCGATGTAGCCAAACGCCCCATCCACCACGTTGTACAACAGGGCGGTAAGGCTGACGATGGCGATCAACAAAGCGGAAAAGAACAAAGCCTGCCAGATGGAAGCCGAGCGATAGCGGGCGTCGATCAGGCGGCGCATATCTTCGTTTTGCGGATAGAAGGTTTTTTGATTTTCCATGGCTGCCTACTCGTATTGTTCCCTGAACTTCGTCACCACCCACTGGCTGATCAGGTTCAACACAAGCGTCACCAGGAACAGCATGAGCGCGATGGCGAACAGGCTGGTGTAGTCGATGGAGTTGTAGGATAAGTCCCCGCCGCTGATACGGGCGATGTGACCCGTCATCGTTTCGGCGGCTTCGAGCGGATTGAACGAGAAGTTGGGGCCCGACCCGGCGGCGACGGCCACGATCATGGTTTCGCCGACCGCGCGTGAGATGCCTACGATCACCGCCGCGCCAATGCCGGAAAGCGCCGCCGGCACCACGATTTGAAGGCTGGTCTCGACCTTGGTTGCGCCCATGGCATAGGCGGCTTCGCGCAGGGAACGCGGCACCGCGCTCAGGGCATCTTCACTCATGGAGGAGATGAGCGGCAGGATCATAATTCCCATGACCAATCCCGCCGAAAGCATGTTGTAAATCTGGAGGTTTTCGCCGAGAAAGGTTCTCAGGATGGGAGTGACAAAAAGGAGGGCAAAGTATCCGTACACAACGGTGGGGATACCTGCCAGGATTTCGAGGATCGGCTTCAAAATGGAACGGGCGCGCGTCGACGCGTATTCGCTCAGGTAGACGGCGGATGCCAGCCCGAGCGGGAGCGAAATCAACATGGCAATGAAACTGGTCACAAGGGTGGCTGAGACCAAAGCCCAAATGCCATACTGCCCGATCGCCGGCTGCCATTTGGTGGTTCCCAGGAATTTCACCAGGGTAACGTCGGGGTCGGCAAAGAAGAGCAATGCCTCCTTGCCAAGTTCATAGACAATGGCGAGGGTGGTCATGATGGACAGGATGCCCGCAATGAAAAGGGCAGCCTGAATGATGGTCTCTCCCATCCGTGTCTTCGTTTTCAGGTCAACCTTGCGAAAAACAGGGGTTTCGACTGCTTTTATGATAAGGGATTCTTCACTCATACGCTCTCTCTTTGATGGAGTTCAATTGGACAACAGAATAATAACATGAGAGGGTTTGTACACCCACTGATAAATTCGCTCGAACAATAATAACAATTACACCTACAGATTACAGCAGAAACGGGCTGGTCCCTTGAGCAAAGAGACCAGCCCTTGCAAATTTTAAATTTTTTTCTTTCTACTTTGTGGCAGCCATGAGGGCATCCATGGAGCCTTTAAGGGCATCGGCGGGGGCGGGGAAGTAACCTACATCGCTGATGTTGTCGTTGACGTTGCTCAGGTAGAAGTAGATGAACGCGGCAACCTGGGGTTTGGCTTTGATGATCGCAGCATCGGAATACATGAAGAGCGGGCGGGCGAGGGGATATTCGCCGGCGTCCACAGTCGCCTGGTTGGGTTCGACGCCTTCGATACCAATGGCCTTCAACTTGCCCTGGTTTTCGACGAAGTAGGCGAAGCCAAAGAAACCGATAGCGTAGGGGCTGCCTTCGACACCCTGAACGAGGACGTTGTCATCTTCAGAGAACTGGGCGCCTTCCAGACCGAGCAGTTTTTCTTCCGCGCCTTTGACATCGTCTTTCTCATCGACCTTGGGCAGAACCTTGGCGACCACGGCTTCGATCATGTAGTCGAAGGTGCCGCTGTCCGCGCCGGGGGAGTAGACTTCGATCTTCTCGGCGGGGAAGGAGGGATCAACCTGGTTCCAGGTGGTGAATTCACCGGTGAAGATCTTGCCAAGTTGTTCCTTGGTCAGGGCGGTGACGAAGTCATTCTCGGCGCTCATCACAACCGCGATGGCGTCGGTGCCGACACGGAATTCGATCGGTTCGCGGGCGGGGGAAAGGGCTTTGCAGTTTTCGAGTTCAGCGTCCTTGATCTTGCGGGAGGCATTGGCAATGTCGGTCTCGCCGGTCTTGCAGAAGCGCTCGAAGCCAGCGCCGGAGCCGATGCTGTCAACGGTCACGTTGCCGGCAAAGCCTTCCTGTTGGAAGAGTTCAGCCATGCGTTCGGAAAGGGGGAACACGGTTGAGGAACCGGCGGTGATTACATCACCGGTCACGGCATCCGGGGCGTACATCGCCATCGGGTCATCGGCGGCGGGAGCCATCGCTTCGCCGCTCATGGCAGCCATGAGGGCGTCCATGGAACCTTTGAGGGCATCGGCGGGGGCGGGGAAGTAACCCACATCGGCGATGTTGTCGTTGACGTTGCTCAGGTAGAAGTAGATGAACGCAGCAACCTGGGGTTTGGCTTTGATGATCGCGGCATCGGAATACATGAAGAGCGGGCGGGCGAGGGGATATTCGCCGGCGTCCACAGTCGCCTGGTTGGGTTCGACGCCTTCGATACCAATGGCCTTCAACTTGCCCTGGTTTTCGACGAAGTAGGCGAAGCCGAAGAAACCGATAGCGTAGGGGCTGCCTTCGACGCCCTGAACGAGGACGTTGTCATCTTCAGAGAACTGCGCGCCTTCCAGACCAAGCAGTTTTTCTTCCGCGCCTTTGACATCGTCTTTCTCATCGACCTTGGGCAGAACCTTGGCGACCACGGCTTCGATCATGTAGTCGAAGGTGCCGCTATCCGCGCCGGGGGAGTAGACTTGGATCTTCTCGGCAGGGAAGGAGGGATCAACCTGGTTCCAGGTGGTGAATTCACCGGTGAAAATCTTGCCAAGTTGTTCCTTGGTCAGGGCGGTGACAAAATCATTCTCGGCGCTCATCACAACCGCGATGGCGTCGGTGCCGACACGGAATTCGATCGGTTCGCGGGCGGGGGAAAGGGCTTTGCAGTTTTCGACTTCAGCGTCCTTGATCTTGCGGGAGGCATTGGCAATGTCGGTCTCGCCAGTTTTGCAGAAGCGCTCGAAGCCAGCGCCGGAGCCGATGCTGTCAACAGTCACGTTGCCGGTGAAGCCTTCCTGTTGGAAGAGTTCAGCCATGCGCTCAGAGAGCGGGAAGACGGTGGAGGAACCGGCGGTGATCACATCACCGGTCACGGCGTCGGGAGCGTACATCGCCATCGGATCGACTTCGGTGGGAACCGCAGTGGGTTCCGGGGCTTTGGTGGGTTCGGCGGGAGCCGCCGTGGGTTCGGCAGGAGCCGCAGTTTCGGCGGCGGGCGCGCCGCAAGCGGCAAGTACGAGGCTCAACGCCACGACTACAAACAAAAATGAACGAACTGTTTTGGACATTTCTTTTCTCCTTTAGGTTTATACAACTCTGCCATGATAAGCAAGGGCGCTTAAGGGGAATGGAAGATTGGGTTAACGTCTTGTTAAGAGGAATCAAAAAAGGACGGCTTGTGCCGTCCTCCCGTTTTCGGATATGCCGCCCCTATTCAATGGCTTCCCGAAGTTTGTGTGCCAGTTTCCCGAAGCGCGAAGTGTAGCGGATGTCGTCGTTGCGTGGGCGGGGCAGGTTTACCTTGACCTCCATCTTAATCCTGCCGGGACGCTGGGTCAGCACAAAAACGCGGTCTGCCAGAAACAACGACTCGTTGATGGAGTGCGTTACCATGATGACCGTCTTTTTCTTGACCTGCCAGATGTAGGAGAGTTCGTCCCACATGCGTTCGCGGGTCATCGCATCGAGGGAGGCGAACGGCTCATCGAGCAGGAGCAAATCGGGGTCGTGGACGAGGGCGCGGGCAATGCCCACCCGCTGCGCCATTCCGCCGGAGAGTTCACGGGGCCACGACTCTTCGAATCCGCCCAATCCCACCAGTTCGATCATCTCCTGGGCCTGGATTCGCGCCGAAGCCGCATCCACGCCCTGCAACTCGAGCGGCAGGCGGATGTTATCCATCACCGTGCGCCAGGGCATGAGGTTCGCCTGCTGGAAGACCATCCCAATTCCGGGCTGGTGACCGTCGAGAAAGTCCACCCGCCCCGACGACGGTTTCAGCAGCCCGGCGAGGATTCTCAGCAGGGTGGTCTTGCCCGAACCCGACGGTCCGAGAAAGCAGATGAAATCACGCGGGTGGACTTCGAACGAAATTTCGTCGAGCGCGTGAAGTCCGCCGTTGTTGTCCGGAAAGACGACGGAAAGATTTTCGACGGTGAGGAAAGGGGATGATTTCATGGCTCTTTTCGTCACGAAGGGGCACAAAGGGCTTTTGGTTCCCTTCGTGCTCTTCGTGTCTTTCGTGGTTGGTGGGTTTAAGGCACGAACTCGTTGGTGAAGGCTTTGCTCAAATCCAGTTCTTCGGTGAGCAAACCCATCTCCAGGAGGACATCCTGCATGTTCTCCCAGGCTTGCGGGTCTGAATAGCCGAGGCGGTCGGCTTTCCACATTTCAGCCGAGATGGCAAGGACCTGTTTTTGGACGGTCTCGTCGAGGTCGGCATGGTTCGGGATGTGCTTTGCGCTCAGGTCATACACCTCGTCGGGATGTTCGATGGTGTACTGCATTCCTTTCAGAAAAGCGCCGACAAAAGCCTTCACCAGTTCGGGGTTTTCGGCGATGACTTTCTCGCTGGCAATGACCCCGTTCGCCGCGAGTTGAACGTAATCTGCCACGCGCAGTTCGGTCACATCGAAGCCCTGCGCCCGCAGTTGGATCGGCTCGTTGGCGGCGTAGCCAACCACGATCTCCTGCTTGCCGGTGGCGAACAACTCCACCTGATTAAAGCCGATTTCCTCCAGGCTGACGTTCGACTGGGTCAATCCTGCGGAAAATAACAGGGCTTGCAGCCCGATATAGTTCGCGCCGAACAAACCAGGCAAACCAATGCGTTTGCCTTCCAAATCCTGCGGTGACTCGATCCCCAACTCGCTCTTCGAGACCACCGAAATCGGGTAACGCTGATACCACGCGGCAACGTACGTCACAGGGATTCCCTGAGAACGCGCCAGCAAGACCTGTTCCCCGGAAACCACGGCAAAAGGAAGCTCGCCCGCGCCGACCAGTTTCACCCCGTCGGTCTCGAAGGAATAATCAAACTCGACCTCCATGCCCGCATCTTTGAAGAATCCCTTTTCGACGGCGGCATACAACGGCGCGAACTGGATATTGGCGATGTACCCCAGTGGCAGGCGGATTTTGGTCAACGCCCCGGTTTGAGACCCGTCGGCAGATTCGGTCCCCGCCTGCGGGTTGCCGCAAGCCGAAAGACCGAAAACCAAAACAAGCAAAAGTAAGACGATTTTTTTCAACATTGTGTTCTCCTTATTTTTCGCGCCGGGCGTCCGCCCTGAGTCAAGTTGAAGGACGGATGCTCAGCGCGTAGTTTGTTGCCATTTCAAGAATCTTTTTTCGAGCAGGGTGATAATTCCGTACAAAGACAGAGCCAGCGCCACGAGCATGATGACTGCCACGAAGACCATGGAGGTGTCGAACTGAAAGTCGCCGACCTTCAGCAGAAAGCCGAGCCCTGCCTTGGCGTCCACCAACTCCCCGACGATGGCGCCGATGACCGAGAGGGTTGCGCCGATGCGTAATCCGCCCAAAAGCACGGGCAGGGACGCCGGCACTTCGAGTTTGAACATCACCTGCCGCCGCGAAGCACGCAGGGAGTTCATCATGTCATACAAAGCGGGCGGGACAGCGCGGACCCCGAGAACGGTATTCACCAGCACCGGGAAGAAGACGATCAACGCGCAAATGATGACCTTGGAGATGAGTCCGTGCCCGAGCCAGATGACCAGCAGCGGGGCAATGGCAATGATGGGGATGGCCTGGCTTGCCACCAAATACGGTTCGAGAATCTTCTCCAGTGAGCGCGATTTGGCGATGCCATAGCCGAGCACGGTGGCAAGCGTCACGCCGACCAGCAAGCCAAGCAGCACCTCCAGCAGGGTGACACCGGTGTGATACAACAGGCTGCCATCGACGAGAGACTCGACGAGGCGCTTCAATACGTCGCGCGGGGAAGGCAGGATGAAACGCGGCAGTCCGCTCAGGCGCACAAGGAGTTCCCAGGCAAGGATGCCGAGGAGGGTGGAGAAAAGTCCGAGCCAGCGAAAGATTGTTTTTTTCATGAGTTTCCGCAGCGAGAAACAAAAACGCCTCGCAAGAATCAACTGCGGGGCGTGAAATCAGATACAGGCGGAGTCCCGGGCGGATGGTTGAAAAAAATCCCGAAAACATGGACTGTTTTCGGGACGTTAATCCGCGCAGAGACCCAGGGTCCTGACGTGATTACCTTCTTTTATCCAGACTATACTGTCGGCTTCGGAATTACACCGAATCATGCCCGCTTTTGCGGTACCCATTTCCCAAAGGGGAAATTGTCACTGCCCAAAGAGGCTCGTGGGCTTTACCACCGATCGGGAATTCAAATGCGCGCGGCGCAAATGTCACCCTGCCCCGAAGGTTTTTATTCTGTTGTTGGGGAAGACGTTATGCTTTGACGATGCAGTCCACAGGGCAGACTTCAACGCACTTGGGCGCATCGAAGTGACCTTCGCACTCGACACAGGTGGCGGCGTCGATCACATAGATGTCGCCGTCGGTGATTGAGTTGGTGGGGCACTCGGGAAGGCAGGCGCCGCAGGCAATGCAGTCTTCGAGAATTTTCATAGCCATGGTATATGTTCTCCTTATTTTGGATGTTCTTTTTGGAATTCTAACATATTGCGGATTAAAGATACTAGATGGGGAAAGGCTGGTTTAGTGACAAATGTCACCGGTTTAGGAGATTTTGTCACGGGAAAGTAAACATCATAAAACCAGACCTCCGAAGTTTTGGAGGCTTCGGAGGTCTTTGTTCATACGGGCGGAGCAATGCTCCGCCCCTACGTCAACTGCGACTTGATCTTTTCGGCGGTGTCCTTGTACCCTGCCAATTTCTCACGTTCTTTGGCGACCAGCGCGGCGGGAGCCTTGTTGACAAAGTCGCTGGCGAGGAGTTTCTCCAGCCGCTCGATTTGGGATTGGGCTTCCTTCAATTCCTTTTCGAGACGCGGCTTGTCGGCGGCGAGGTCCACCATGCCAGCCAGCGGAAGGTAAACTTCCACGGGACCAACAACAAGAGCAATGGAGTCGGCGGGTTTATCTTTTAGAGATTGGTGAATGGTGATTAGAGATGGGTCAAGACCCGCAAGCGTAGCGATGGTCTGGGTCTGCTCTTTGAGCAAACCAGCCTTGTCACCAGCGACGAATTGCGCGGCGAGTTTCTTCGACGGGGCAACAGCCTTCTCCGCGCGCAAGTTGCGGATGGAACGTACGAGTTCCTGAATCAGGGTGAAGTCGGCGATCTTGGATTCTTCCCAGCCTTCTGGGTCGCGCGGTTCGGGGAAACTGGCGGTGATCAACATCTCAGGCCAGTCTTGAGCCAGCGTTGAAAGTTGAGAGTTGAGCGTTGCGGTTCGCAAGTGCCCCCAGACCTCCTCAGTGACAAAGGGTGTGAAGGGGTGTAACAGGCGCAGCGCAATGTCTAAGATGCGCGTCAGCGTTTCCACAGTTTGCTGCCTGATCTCTTCACGCTTCATCTGTTCCTTGGCAACTTCCACATACCAGTCCGCAAAGTCAGACCAGATGAACTCGTAAATCTCCTGTCCCGCCTGCCCATACTGGAAATTCTGGAACTGCCGTTCCACGTTGCGGATGAGGTTCTGGAGTTTTGCCCAGATCCAACTGTCAGCCAAGGTCCAGACCATGGACGATTGACCGTTGACCGTGCCACCGTCCACCGTCTTCGGTCCACCATCTAGCGTCTCGATGGCATTAATCACAAACCGCCCCGCATTCCAGATCTTGTTGGCGAAGTTGCGATTGGCTTCCACTTTCTTGACGCTCATGCTGGTGTCATTGCCGGGCGTGGAACCCACCAACAGCGTGAAGCGCAGCGCGTCGGTGCCAAGCTCGTTCATGACGATCAGCGGGTCGATCACATTGCCCTTGGTCTTGGACATCTTCTGCCCGTGCTCGTCGCGCACCAAACCATGCAGGTACACGGTGTGGAAGGGCGCTTGGCCGGTAAACTCAAGTCCGCTCATGATCATGCGCGCCACCCAGAAGAACAGGATATCGTAACCTGTTTCCATGTAGGAGGTCGGGTAGAAATATTCCAGGTCGGGAGTTTCATCGGGCCAGCCCAAAGTCGAGAAGGGCCACAAGCCAGACGAGAACCAGGTGTCAAGCACATCGTCATCCTGATGGATGTCCTTCGAGCCGCAGGTGGAACATTCGGCCGGGTCTTCGCGGGTGCAGGTCATGTGACCATCGGGACAGTACCAGACCGGGATGCGGTGTCCCCACCACAACTGACGGCTGATGCACCAATCCTTGATATTCTCCAGCCAATTGAAGTAGATCTTCTCGAAGCGCTCCGGCACAATCTTGATTCGTCCATCACGGACGGAATCAAGCCCGGCGTTGGCAAGCGATTCGATTTTGACGAACCACTGCTCCGAAATCATCGGCTCGATAATTTCGCCGCCACGCTGGGAACGGGGAATGGTAGTGGTGTATGGCTCGGTCTTGATGACCAGTCCCGCGGCTTGCATATCCGCCCAGAGATTCTTCCGCGCTTCGAACCGATCCTGACCCTGATACTTGCCGCCATTCTCGTTGACCTTTGCCTCGCGGTCGAGCATGGAGATGATCGGCAGGTTGTGACGCTGGGCGATGGCATAGTCGTTCGGGTCATGACCGGGCGTGATCTTGAGCGCGCCCGTGCCAAACTCCATGCTGACGTAATCATCGGCGATGATGGGAATCTCACGTCCCAAAATCGGCACAATGGCTTTGCGTCCGATGAATTTCTTGAAGCGTTCATCTTCGGGATGCACGGCGACGGCGGTGTCGCCCAAAATCGTTTCGGGGCGGATGGTTGCCACGGGGATGTATTCGTCCGAACCCGCGACCATATATTTGAAATAATACAGATTCGCCTGTTCCTCGCTATATTCCACTTCGAGGTCGGAGACGGCGGTCTTGAGTCCCGGCGACCAGTTGATGAGGCGTGGCCCGCGATAGATCAATCCCTTTTCGTACAGGCGGACAAATGCCTCGCGCACAGCGCGGCTCAAGCCCTCATCGAGAGTGAAGCGTTCCCGCTCCCAGTCGCAGGATGCACCGAGACGGCGAATCTGGTTGGCGATCATGCCGCCGTATTTGCGCTTCCACTCCCAGGTGCGTTCGATGAATTTGTCGCGTCCCAACTCCTCGCGGGAACGGCCTTCCTTCAACAAGTCGCGTTCCACCATCAACTGCGTGGCGATCCCCGCGTGGTCAGAACCCGGAACCCACAAAGCTGAATAGCCTTTCATGCGGTGGTAGCGGATCATCAAATCTTCCACACTGACAAACATGGCGTGACCGAGGTGCAATTCGCCAGTCACATTCGGCGGCGGGATGGCAATGACGAACGGCTTGACCGTCGGGTCGAAATCGGGCTTGTTCGGGTCGTTATGTGGCTTGAAGTATCCGCCCTTCTCCCACTTCTCGTAGATGCGGGATTCGGTGGATTTGAAATCGTAGGCTTTGGGTAATTCCTGTTTGGTCATTCTTGCTCCTTGTGATTGGTAAACAGGTATACATGTAGACAGGCGATTACTTGTATACGTGTGTACGAATGTACTTAAAATAAATACGCCTCGTCCATCATGAGGACGAAGCGCGTTCGCTCCGCGGTACCACCTCGATTCACCGTCCTTCGACTGCGCTCAGGACGATGCACTCTGTGACCGACAAACATCGGTCTTTGCTGTAACGGGCAAACCCGTGACGGTCTACTCACCGCTGACCACTGATTACTGGTCTCTGGTTTTCTTCGTCAACAACATCAGACGACTTCGGCGGTTTTTCCCTGCGAAGGCTCACAGCCAATGACCTTCTTTTCTGTCGGGGAGGATGCCGCTTACTACTTCTGAATGGCGGGATTATATGCGGGAGAAACCATCGCGTCAACCTTTTATCACGGCCTGGCAAAGACCGCCGTCCAGTATGCGCCGTAATCGCTGTCCGCGCCGAAGGCATAGCCAATGCCGATTTCGGTGAAATCCGTGTTGAGGATGTTCGCCCTGTGACCTTCGCTGTTCATCCAACCTGAGACAACGCTTTCAGGGGATGAATATCCAGCCCCGATATTTTCACCGGCAGCGCTCCAATTGTATCCCTGCCGCTCGATGCGGGTTGCCACCGTCGAGCTGTCCAGTCCCGAGTGGCTGAAATAATTATTACACGCCATATCTTCGCTGTGAAGTTGCGCCGCGCTGCCAAGTTGACCTTGCGCGCTCAAAGCGGACAATCCCGCGGTGGCGCGCTGGGCGTTAATCAGTTCAACCACCTGCGCCGCATAAGCGGAATTGACAGCAGGGCAGGCAGGCTTCGCTGTGGGCGGGACAGCCGTCGGAGGGACAACAGTCGGGGGAAGAGCCGTTGGCGGAATCGCGGTCGAGGAAACACCTGTCGACGAAAACGTCGCCGTTGACTGTGCCTTGGTGGCGGTAAAAGTCAATGCAACCGTATTAACCGACGAGGCAGTTGGACTCGCAGACGGGGTTGCAGATGGGGTTTCGGTCATCGTCGCCGTCACCACAATCGGTGTACCCGTGGGAGCCGGGCTGGGACTTGGCGCGGAAAGACGGGTCGCCAGCATATCCACGCCGTTGGCAGTCGCCAGCGCATCGGCGGTTTGGACTATGGCAGTGGAAAGCCCGCCGACATCCATGCTGGGCATTGCAATGGGAGCGTTGACGGGGGTAAACGAACAGGCAAGAACAGCCAACAGGATGAAAACCGAAAAGGGCAGGATGCGTCTCATGCTTCAAAGTCCCGTGCAGAAATGATTTTCTTATTTTGTGCCAAAGGCCCTGACCAGCGGAGCGAACATCCGCGCCAGAGGAAAAATAATTCGATACCAGCCCGGCGCAACCAGTTGACTCCGTTCCCGCTTCATCGCCTCCACGATGAGCCTGGCTGCCATTTTAACAGGCAGGTCGAGACGCCGGTACCAGCCCGGCTGACCGGTACGCGGATGCGCGATGGATTGGGCAAAGTCGGTGCCGCGCAGGGGACCCAGAATCACAAGCAGGGTCTTCGCGCCTTCGAGTTGGATGGAGCGGCTGAAGGCATGGAGGGCAGATTTCCCCGCCGCGTACAAACTCATCGAAGGCAGGTTCATCTCGCCCGCCACCGACCCGATGTTGACCACCAACTCCAGCGGAGACAATCCAACAATCAATTCCAGCGGCGCAAGGGCGTTGACTTGCATCACACGCTCGACCTCATCCACCGTGAGTTGCTTCAACTGCGAATGGCTGCCGATGCCCGCGCAATTGATGAGGATGTCGACTTTCCCCGCCTCGTTGAGCAGTCTTTTTCGCTGGGAAAAGTCGGCAAGGTCGCAGGCGAAAACCCGCGCGTTTGAAAAAGAAAAAGGGTCGCGGTCAACGAGGGTGAGTACACAGCCCTCGTTTTCGAGGAGCGCCGCAAGTTCACGCCCAAGTCCGCGCGCTGCCCCGGTGATGAGAATGTGTTTGCCCTGCAAGTCCATTCCTATTCCCTATTCGCCATTCCCGCGCGCACCGAATCTCGAATCGACTCCTCCAGCGTAAACGCCGGCGTCCAGCCCATCTCGGCTTTGATTTTTTCATGCGAACAGGGTTTGTCGATATTCATCTGCGAGGGACGGCGCAAGCCGGGGTTGAGATTCAAAACATCGAGCAGGGCGACCAAACCGTCGGCGAGTTTCAGCCCCGACGGAGAAAGCGGCACGACGCGGGTCTTCTTCCCCAACGCATCCACCACCAACCGCGTAAATTCGATCATGCTGTCGTTGTGCGCCGAGACGATGTACCGCTCCCCGCTGCGTCCTTTGCTCAGGGCAAGGGTCACAGCACGGGCAACATCGCGCACATCCACAAAGGCGTTGACATAATCCATCATCGGCAAAATTGGGGACTTGCGAATCGCACCGATGGCGGCTTCCACCCGCTCCGAGCCGGGACCGAGAATCACACTGGGATTAAGCATGACCACCCGCATGTCCTCCTTCATTTCCGCCAGTTCGATTTCGCTTAGGCGTTTGGTGTAGCCGTAAATGTCGTATTTCTTTTTGTATTCGAGGTCGGGGAGAAAAGTCTCGTCTGTGATTTGCGGCGGACGGAATTCCACTGCCGAGATGGAACTGATGAAAATAAAGTTTTTGCATCCCGCCCGGCGGGCCGCCTGCGCCAGGTTGCGCGTGCCGATCACGTTTGCGTCGAAGACCTTTTGCTCGTCTGCTTTTACAAAGGATACCATCGCCGCGTTGTGAATGACCGTGTCCACGCCTTCGAGATGGTCGGCAAAGGATTCGGGCTGGGTCAACTCGCCACGCGCCCATTCGACGCGCTCCAGCGTTTTCAAATCAAGGAAGGTTCTGCGTGGGGTGCGGGTCAACACCCGCAGTTCGCCTTGCGAATCGTGGTCATGGGTTGCCCGCACGATGTATTGTCCGAGGAAGCCGAAGCCTCCGGTGATGAAATATCTGCTCATGGGCCGGGCGGGGTTGAATTCGAATCCGGAGGCGCGTTATTAGAATCGGATGGTGGCGGGGTCGCCAATTCGTCGGCGGGAGACAGCGGTGTGGGGACTTCTTCTGTGACCAATTCGGGGGTGGGGATGTCCATCATCGGGGTATCCACAACGACCGGTTCCTCTGTTTCGATTGACTCCCCGGTTGGGATCTCTTCGGCAGTGGGAAGTTCAGACGGCTGGCTGACTGGGGTCGAAATTGCAATCGCCGAAACCAGGAACGTGCCGCGAGCGATTAATTTGTCTTCGTCGGTGGCGTAGATTTCGAGGTCAACCGTCTCCCCCAGCGGGGTGCGGACGCCGGTACAGCGGACAAGGGTCTCGTCAATTTCATCGGCTTCGCAGGTGTAAACGCTGACCGTGTCCCGGTTTTTCGCCTTGACATAAAACGGGGGATACTCGCCCGGCAAGCGGAAATAAATCACCATGCGGTTCAGGTTGTTCGCGCCAAAATTGACGACACATAAGCCGCTGGAATCTTCGTCGCACAGGGTCGCTTCGTACGCCGGGGCCTCCGCTGTGTTGGGGAATGACCGCAGCAGAGTCCTGCCGACCAGCACAAGGACAACCAGCCAAAAGGCTGCAAAGGCAAAGCCAAGGGCTCCCAGGATGATAAGAACTTGTTTTTTCTTCATTACAAACTCCGCAGGCAAAACAAACATACCGATGATACATCAAGATTCAGGGATTCAGCGAATCAGTGATTCAGCGAGTCAGCGATTCGGGGGAAGGCACATGCCCAAAAAATCATTCGCGGTTTTCGCGTTAGAAGCCTTCGCGCTTTTGGAGGTGCGTCACGCTGGGGATTAAAGCGGCATAAGAGGTGAATCCCCCTGCTTGACTGTGTTTTGATGGGGATGGTAATATGATTGCATGTATCTCAAAGGTAGTAAATGGAGCATGAACCGGCGGCGGCAGCGCCCCAACTGGTTCCGCATTGTCCTGCTGAGCCTGCTGGTGCTGGCTGGCGCATACGTCAACCGGTTCATTCTCCCGAATCAGCCCCAACTCGGAGTCCCAACTCCCACCGTCACCCGTTCTCCTGAATCTTTCGTCACCGAAGCGGAGGAGTATTTCGCACAGGGCAAACTCCTGCCCGCCATCGAAGCCTACAAACAAGCCATCGCATCCTCCCCCGGCGATCCGGCTGTGTACGTGGCGCTCGCCCGTACCCAGGTCTTCGCTGGTCAATACAAGGAGGCGCAGGAAAGCGCCGAATCCGCCATCCTGCTCAACAACAACAACTCCAACGCACACGCCGTCCGCGCCTGGACATTGGACTTCCAGGGAGAATCCCTCGAAGCGGAAGCCAGCATCAAACGCGCGCTCGAACTCGATCCCAATAACGCGCTCGCCCACGCCTATTATTCCGAAATCCTGGTGGACGCCTTCTACAACGGCACGGGCATCGTCGGCGCCATCGAAAAAGCCATCGACGAATCGAAGGTGGCGCAGGCGCTCGCGCCCGAAGCCCTCGAAACGCGCCGCGCCCGCGGATATGTCCTCGAAGCCACAGGCAACTACGAGGAAGCCATCCGCGAGTACGAAGCCGCCATCGGCGTCAACCCCAACATCGCCGACCTGCACCTCGCCCTCGGACGCAACTACCGCACCCTCGGCATCTACGACAAAGCCGTCGAATCGTTCACCCGCGCCAACGCCCTCAACCCCGAAGACCCCACGCCCGACCTGTTCATCTCGCGCACCTATGCCACCATCGGCGAATACGCCAAAGCCATGCAGTACGCCGAATCAGCAAAAGACAACAACCCCTCCAGCGCCAGCCTGCGCGGCAACCTCGGCGTGATGTATTACCGCAACTCCTACTGGACCGAAGCCATCACCGAACTCGGTTACGTGGTCAACGGCGGCGTGACGGAGGACGGCGTCCTGATCGAACCCATCAACCTCGCCCCCAACGATGCCCGCACTGCGGAGTACTATTTCACCTACGGCCTCGCCCTTTCGCGCCTGAACGAATGCGGCAAGGCGCTGGAAGTTGCCCGCACCCTCCTCGAGCGCATCCCCGCCGATGAACTCGCCGCGGAGAACGCCAACGCGATTATCACCCGCTGCCAGCAAAACTTGGATTCCCCGCCCGAACCGACCGAGACCGCGACGGAGACTGATTCTGCCCCGACGAAAATCCCCGCCGCCGAAACAGAGACTCCCACCCCGACCACCCCATGAACGTCCACCCCAAACGCGAACTGTTCCGCCGCCGCAGCGAACCAAATGTATACCGCATGTTCTTCTGGGTCGTTTTGATTCTGGGAGGCGTGTGGCTCATCCGCGCCGTCAGCATTGGCGATATCAAACCGCTTTTCCAGCCCACCCCCACGCCCACACGTTTTGCAACCTCCTACGCGCTCGAAGGCGATGCTCAATTCACAGCCGGCAACCTCGACGACGCCATCACAGCCTACCTTCAGGCGGCGAAGGTGGACCCCAACAACGCGGACATCCTCGCACAACTGGCGCGCATCCAAACCTATTCCTCCGCGATGCTGGTTCAGGACGAAACCATCAAGACCCGCTTGCAGGAGGGACTCTCGTCGGCGGAGCAGGCAGTGGCGCTCGCTCCCGACGACAGTTTCGCCCATGCCGTGTACGCCTTCGCCCTCGACTGGAACGCCAACCCCAGCCTGATCGAACCGCGCGAAGCCCAAAAACTGTTGACCAGAGCCGAGCAGGAAGCCGTGCGCGCCCTGCAACTCGACAACACCAACACCCTTGCGCTGGCTTACTATGCCGAAATTCTCGTGGATCAGCAAAAGTGGAGCCAGGCAGAAACGAATATCCAGCAGGCGCTCGAACGCGACGCGTCGCTGATGGATGTCCACCGCGTCCATGCCTATGTGCTGGAGTCGCTGGGCGAGTACGCGCTCGCCATCGAAGCCTACGACCGCGCCATCGCCATCGCCCCCAACCTGACCTTCCTCTACCTGCGGGCGGGCGCCAACTACCGCCGCCTTGCCTTCGAAAGTCCCAACGAAACGGTGCAGACCGAACTCTACGAAAAATCGCTGGAGTACTTTGCCCAGACCGCCAACATCAACGAACAATTGGGCGTGCAAGACCCCGTCCCCTACCTATCCATTGCCCGTACCTATTCGCAGATGGGACAGTTCTTCATCGCCATCCGCAACGTGCAAAAGACCATCGAATTCCAGCCTTCCAACCCGGTCTTCTACGGCGAATTGGGCGTGTTGTATCACAAGAACCGCAACTACGAGACGGGCATCTTGGCGTTTAAGTGTGCCGTGCGCGGCTGCACCGCCGAAGAATCCTGCCCGGCGCGGGGCGATTGCGGTCCTAACGACGTTCCCGCCGAAGTGAAAGGGTTGCCACTCTCTGATAGCACAGTTTATTATTATGATATTTACGCATCCGAACTTGCCGCATTGAGCACGGAAAAAAAGAATTATTGCAATGAAGCTTTGGACATCGCAAACATTATTGAAACATCGGAACATGTCGATGACCTAAACATTGCCGCCGATGTGGCGGTTGTGCGAAACATTTGCGCAAGTCTGAACACCGGCGTTAGCATTGAAGAAATCATCGCCACATCGCAATCTGAGACGGGGAATGTGAATGTCACGCCATCACCAACAGGTCCGTAATCCGTTTTAGCGTTGACTGCCAATGAAGATTCCGTCAGAGTTTTGTAAGAATTTTTATATCCTCCTTGACTTCGCCTCTTTAAGTGGGTAAGATTGGTTTTAGCACTCTTTACTGGTGAGTGCTAAAACTTTGAATTATTCGAAAACCATACTCAGGAGACAAACAATGGCAAAGATTTCTTTCAAACCTTTGGGCGCGCGCGTGCTCATCGAAACCATGGACCAGGAGGAAGTCACCGCTGGCGGCATCATCCTCCCCGAGACCGCCAAGGAAAAACCCCAGCAGGGCAAGGTTCTGGCTGCCGGTCCCGGCGACCGCAATGAAGACGGCGACCGCATCGAGATGGATGTGAAGGTCGGCGATGTGGTGCTCTTCGCCAAGTACTCCGGCACCGAAATCAAGATGGACGGCAAGAAATACCTCATCATGCGCGAGAGCGATATTCTCGGCATTGTTGGTTAATCACTAAATTACAAAGACAAAGGAAGTGTTGAAAAATGGCTGCTAAACAACTTGTATTTTCGGAAGACGCCCGAAACAAACTCAAGAGGGGTATGAATGTGGTCGCGAATGCGGTTTCTGCAACCCTCGGGCCCAAAGGACGCAACGTTGCGGTTGACCGCAAGTTCGGCTCCCCCACCATCACCCACGACGGCGTTTCCGTCGCCAAGGAAATCGAACTCGAAGACCCGTTCGAGAACATGGGCGCCCAGCTCCTCAAGGAAGCCGCCCAGAAGACCAACGATATCGCCGGTGATGGCACCACCACCTCCACCGTCCTGGCTCATGCCATCGTCAACGAAGGTCTGCGCGCCCTCGAAGCCGGTTACAACCCCATGCTCCTGAAGCGCGGCATCGAACTCGCCAGCGAGACCATCGTCGCCGAACTGAAGAAGAACTCCGTCAAGATCGACACCAAGGAAGAAATTGCCTCCGTCGCCACCAACTCCGCCGCTGACGAAGAAATCGGTCACCTGATTGCGGATGTGATGGACAAAGTCGGCAAAGACGGTGTCATCACCGTCGAAGAGTCCAAGTCCATGCAGTTCGAGCAGGAATTCGTCGAAGGGATGCAGTTCGACCGCGGCTACATTTCGCCCTACTTCATCACCAACGCCGAGCAGATGCAAGCCCAGATCAGCGACGCCTACGTGTTGATCTATGACAAGAAGATTTCCGCCGCCCAGGACATCGTGCCCCTGCTCGAAAAACTCGTCCAGGTTGGCAAGCGTGAACTGGTCATCATCGCCGAAGACATCGACGGCGAAGCCCTCGCCACCCTCGTGCTGAACAAACTGCGCGGCATGTTGAACGTTCTGGCTGTAAAGGCGCCCGGCTTCGGTGACCGCCGCAAAGCCATGCTCCAGGATATCGCCGTCCTCACCGCTGGACAGGTCATCTCCGAAGAGACCGGTCGCAAGCTCGAAACCACCACCATCCAGGATTTGGGCCGCGCCGAAAAGGTCGTCTCCGACAAGGAAAACACCACCATCGTCGGCGGCAAAGGCAAGAAGGGCGACATCGAAGGTCGCATCAAGGAAATCCGCATCGAGATCGACAAGAGCACCAGCGACTATGACAAGGAAAAACTCCAGGAACGCCTTGCCAAGTTGAGCGGTGGCGTCGCCATCATCCGCGTCGGCGCTGCGACCGAGACCGAAATGAAGGAAAAGAAGCACCGCGTCGAAGACGCCCTCTCCGCTGCCCGCGCCGCGGTTGAAGAAGGCATCGTCCCCGGTGGTGAAATCTCGCTCATCAATGCCGCCGCCAAACTCGACAAGCTCGCCAAACAATATGTTGACGACAACGAAGAGATCAAGGTCGGCATCAACATCGTCAAGAAGTCGCTCGAAGCCCCGATCCGCAAACTGGCATCCAATGCCGGTCAGGATGGCTCCGTGATCATCGACACCGTCCGCCGCACCGCTGCCGAGAAGAAGAACGTCAACATCGGCTACAACGTCCTCACCGGCGAATACACCGACATGATCAAAGCTGGCGTTATCGATCCGGTCAAGGTTGTGCGCGGCGCGCTCGAAAACGCCGCCTCCATCGCCGCGATGATCCTCACCACCGACGTGTTGATCACCGATGTGCCCGCGAAGGAAAGCGCTCCTGCCATGCCTCCTGGCGGCATGGGCGGCATGGATTACTAAACCTTCGACAAGCTCAGGACAAGCAATCCGTCAACAAACTTTTTGGGACACGGCGACGCCGTGTCCCAACGTTTTTAATATATAATTCCTCGAATGCGGTCAACCCTCCACACCATCCTGACAAAATTCTCCCTCGTCCTTGTTTTGGGACTTAGCGCCTGCGCTTCTCTCTTCGCCCCTCCGAGTACGCCCACACCTGCAATTCCCACATCCACGCCTGTGCCACCCACCGCAACGCCGCCACCCTCGGTGGCAAAGGTCAACGGGGAATATATTACCGCCGTGGAATTCCAGGCGGAATTGGAACGCTATAAACTGGCGCGCACTTCGCTTGGGCTTACGGTTTCAGAGGAAGAGGCGAACAAAACCGTGCTGGAGGATTTGATCGCGCAGGTATTGCTGTCACAAGCCGCGAGGGAGGCAAACTTCACGCTGACAGAATCCGACTTGCAGTCGAGAATCGATTCGCTGGCTGAATCCGTTGGCGGGGCCGAGGCTTTGTCCGCATGGCAATCGGCGCACGGGTACGATGATGCATCCTTCCGCCTTGCGTTGCAACGTTCCGCCGAAGCCGCATGGATGCGTGACAAAATCATTGCGGACGTGCCGACCAGCATGGAACAAATTCACCTGCGCCAGATTTTGACCTATAATGAGGGCGATGCGCGCGCCGCGTTGGAAGAATTGAAGGCAGGCACGGATTTCGATGCGCTGGCGGCTGCATACGATACGATTACATTTGGAGAACTCGGCTGGATTCCGCGCGGCTACCTGCTCGATGCCAAAGCCGAAGAGGCGGTCTTCGCCCTGCAGGCTGGTCAGTACAGCGACATCGTTGCCACAGAAGCGGGCTTTCACATCTTCAAAGCCGTCGAACGCGGCGAACAGCCTCTGTCTCCCGATGCCCTGTTGACCGCGCAGGAACTTGCGCTCAGGAACTGGGTGGCGGAACAGCGCGCGCAAGGCGAGATCGTCCTGGTCCCATAAAATCGCCACAGATACCCTTGTTTGGAGTGATACGATGAGCAAAGACAACTACAGTTACCAGGCAGAGACGGCTTCGAAGAGAGCCAAACTCGAAATTTGGGATATGCTGAGCATTCTCATGCTGGTCCTCACCCTTTGCATGGGATTGTATTACGTGTTGATCTTTTTCGCCCCGCAATCCTCCCTGAATCCCTTCCAGCCGGGACCGAGTTCGGTGTTGCCCACGCCCACCATCACGGAAATCAAACTCCCCGCCACCTGGACGGTGACACCTTCGCTCACCGCCACCGAAACGCCAACCCTCGTCCCAACCTATACCATCGAACCTTCGTCCACACCGTTCTCACTCATCACGCCAACAGAGACCGCCACGCCAACCGCCACACCCGAAGCGGCTTTTTCGGCAACCGTTACCTACATCGCCAGTACCATCATCCACCAGGAGCCGGGCTGCAACTGGCAGGGAATCGGCGGCACGGTGGTGGATGCAAACAACACAGACATGCTGCGGATGACCATCCGCCTCGCGGGTAAATATGACGGCAAGACAAAAACCGAGTTGACAGTCAGCAGCATTGCGCCCGCCTACGGCAAGTCTGGTTTCGAGTTCATCCTAAGCACAGTGCCAATTGCCTCCAAAGGGGAATTGTATGTCCAGTTACTCGACCAGGCGGGCGTGCCGCTTTCCGACAATATCTATCTCGACACCTACAACGATTGCACAAAGAACCTGGCGCTGGTGAGGTTCAAGAAGAATCCGTGAGTTTGGGGGAAGTGAGAAGTGAGAAGTAAAAAATTAGAAGTGAACGAGAAATGAGTAATGAGAAACGAGTCCGTTATTTACAGCGGACTCGTTTTTTACATGTCTACCTGTTTACCTATCTACCTGTCTACTTATTTACCCACCTATACCCCCACATTCCACTTGAGATATTTCGGATTCCGCGCGTGGACAACGTCATCGAAGACCGAGCGCAGCTTCGAGGTGATCGGCCCCATTTTTCCATCTCCAATCGGACGATGGTCCACTTTCGTCGCGGCAACGATTTGGGCGGCGGTCCCCGTCATGAAGGTCTCCTCCGCAAGGAAGACTTCGCTGCGGTCGATGGAACGTTCCACGACTTCGATGCCCAATTCCTCCCGCGCCAGTTCGATGACCGTGCGGCGGGTGATGCCTTCGAGGATGTTATCCATCGGGGACGGCGTGACCAGCTTTCCGTCTCGCACCATGAAGAAGTTCATCGCCGAGCCTTCAGAGACGTGACCGTCCTGATCCAGCACAATGGCTTCGTCGAAGCCGGCGCGGTTGGCGTCGGTCTTGATGAGCGCGGAATTGGCGTACGCGCCCGAAATCTTTCCGCGCGCAGGGATGACGTTATCGTCCACCCGCCGCCAGGAGGAGAAGGTCAGGTGGGCGTTTGAGTCATTGGCGAGATATTTATCGAAGGCAGTGACGAACATGCTGAAGTCGTCGCGCAGGTTGTGCAATCGGACGCCAACTCCAAAATCCGCCTTGTAGATGGTGGGGCGGAGATAAACGTCCTCACGCCAATCGTCCTTGCGAAGCAATTCAAGCGTCAGGTCGATCAATGCCTGTTCATCATAGGGGATGGTCATGGACATGATCTTTGCCGAGTCCAGCAGGCGGTGGAAATGCTCGTAAGGACGAAAAACAAAGAGACGTTTCTGCTCTTCGCTCCAATAGGCGCGCATCCCGCTAAAAACAGTCGTACCATACATGAAGCCATGCACCGCAATATTGATCTTCGCTTCAGAGAGCGGAACGATCTTCCCCTCAAAAAAAGCGTGTTTCGAGAGATCCATGAACTGCCTCCGCATAACAAGGTATTGCCAGACATCCGCAAGTTCCACTTGCGGGATCCTTTGGGTTACCTGGAAATTATAACCGCTTGATTTTGCTCCTCTTCCATTGCGGATTACGCGCATACACAGGCAACAAGGAAAAACTGGGAACACATGGCGATTTGACTACGCTCAGGGTGCAATCCGTCCTGAGCGTAGTCGAAGGACATCCCCCTACGAAACAGGCAGCACATCCGAAAGTTTCTTTGGGAATAGGATATTCAACAGGCAATACGCCTCGTTGTTGACCCAGAAACAATCTGCAAAGGCGCGGTTCAATTCATCGAAACTGCGATGACCGAAAAGCATCTGCAAAAAGGTCAAACCGGGAAAGGCGGCGCTCTCCTGGTCTTCGATTTTGGGCTTCCACGATTCGACGTTCGTCAGTTGCCCTTTCTCGAAGGTCATCTTCAATCCGTCGCGGTAGAAACTGAGGCTCAGCGTGCCGCTATATCCCACGGCAATCGACTCCGCCAGCCGCTTTTCGAGCACAGGCTTGATGTGACGGATGAAGGCAGGAAGGTCAGGCACGCGAATGTACCAGGTATAGTTCATCCGTTCATCGGGCAGGGCAGCAGCCAATGCTTCATAGGCGGGATGACGTTCGCCAAGCATGAAGCCGAACTTCGCACATTCCGCGCCATCGCGTTTGGCATATTCCTGTCCGCGCTCCCAGAGATAACGCGCCACACCGGGCGTGACCTCCAGCCACGAGACGCCCTTTTGCAATTCATAACCGAGGGCGCACACGCCCGTGATCCCCAAAAAGGTGGGGTGTTGGAAATAACCCACGGGCTTGCCCTGCCTGTCTTCGATGAGCATGATCTCGCAGTGATTGACGCTATCGAAACTTTGCCCATCGAGTTCGTACTCCCAGATTTCGAGCGTGCGCCGACAAGCCACTTCGTATCGGGCGGATGCCTGCTCGTAGATTTGGGCGATGAAGGGCAGGTCGGCTTGGGTGGCGCGGCGGATGGGATACGGCTCCGCTTCGCCTTCCTTCAATTTGGGGACATTGCCCCCGTAGCCGAATCGCCGCCCGCCTAAATTCATGGTCATCTCGTAGCCGAACAGGCGATAGTAGAACGGGATGCCCGTAATTCCCTGGATGAGATCGCCGCGCTCCGCGCTCCATTTGTGGATTTCCTCGAACTGGATTCGTATCAACCCGCGATTTCGGTATTCGGGCAGGGTTCCGACCAGTTCGGGTCTGCCCATGCCAAATGGGATTCCCTCGTAAGTCCACGTTTGCGGAATCATGCTGAGGGAGGAGACAATGCGTCCTGTGGCAGATTCGGCGACGATGGTGAAATCGCCGGGTTGGAAGGTGGGATGGGGTTTTGCAACCAGATCGCGGGTCCAGGCGGCGATACGAAAATCAGGTTTGTCGGGTCCGTCATCGCTGTGGATGCGTCCGCAAAAATCTGCCAGCGCTTCGGCGTCGGCAGGGGTCGAACGGCGAAGGATCAATCCATCGCCAAGGTCGCGTAGAATTTTTTGTGTCATGGCTTTCCCTTAAACAATCATCCCGCAGGTCTGAAAACTTTCAACCTGCGGGATGGCTTGACGTCCTTGCCGCAGTCGAAGGATATCGCACCTCGACTGCGTCTGATGCGAAAGTATTATTTGGATTTCAACACGCGGTGTAAACGATCCAGCGATTTCTCGGGGTCGTTGAAAAGGATGCCGGTCATGCCGGCTTTCTGGCAGGCAACAATATTTTCGGGGAAGTCGTCAACGAAGACGGCTTCTTCCGCGCTGACCCCGGCTTGCTCCAGGGCAAGCTGGTAAATCTTTGCCGACGGTTTGACCACGCCAACCTCTGCCGAGATGAGCACCGTGTCGAACAGATCGAGCAGTTTCTTCTCAGCAAGGAAATCGCGCAGCCCGCTCCAGGCATTGGAGATCAGCCCGGTGTGGACACTGCCGCGCAGCGAGCGGATGTACTCGACAAGGTCCCGGTCGATCATGTCGCCGCCAAAGAACTGGTCGCGGAAAGACTGCGCCTCGGAGGCGGGCAGTTTGAAACGCTTCAACACGCTCGCCCAATGTTCATCCTCGGCGATCTCGCCCAGCGACGCGCGGCGGGCGGAGTCGCAATTGAAGACCGCCTTGTCGATTTCGTCATAATCCATGTTGAAGCGCTCCGCCAATTTCTGGCGCGGCGCCTGGTATTCGGTGCGCATGAGCACGCCGCCGAAGTCGAAGAAAACAGCGCGGATCGCCATTACTTTTTCTTCGCTTTGGGTTCGGTGGTCTTGGCGGCAGGCTTCTTTGCCTTGGCTTCAGTCGAAGCGGCAGGCTTTTTGGCAGCAACGGGCTTCTTCTCTTTTGTTGCGGAGGTTGCCTTTTCGGCGGTCTTCTTTGCGGCAGGCTTCTTCTCGGCGGGCGCCTTCTTCGCGGCTTCCTTCCCGCCTTTGGGCAGCGGCACGGTCTTGAGCGCGGCGATGGATGGCGTCTCCGCCTTGGGGGCGGGAGGCGTTGGGGTCTCCTGCGGCATGGAAGCCAGTTCTTTGGCGGCTGCCTGCCAGTTGGGGAAGAACAACTCCATCCGCTGGCGCGAAATCGAATTGGCGCGGCGGCAACGCGGGCAATGTGCATCGTAATGATTCTGATGCCTTTCGTTCATGGTGACGATGGCATTCAACATCTCGAGGCGTCCCAGGGTGAATGGGGTCTGGCAGTAAATACAGCGCAGGTTCATAAGAATTTCCTTTCCTAACTTGCAAATATGCTTTGATTCTACACTGAATTGCCGCGCCACGCGTACCCAACTTTTGTCGAGAGTGTCTAATTTTGTGGGCTAACCACGAAGGCACGAAGTCGCACACCTGCCCTGGCGGGCGGTGCCAGGGAAGCCGCCAAGAATCCTTTGTGTCTTCGAGTCTTGGCGGCTTTGTGGTCAATCAACGCCCATTCTTTTAGGCACTCCTCTTTTGTCGTGGAGACACAGCGATGCTGCGCCCCCACGACAAATCATTCCAAACTTCTTCCGGGACGGAGTTCTTTTTCGTAGGTGGCAAACTCACTCGCCACGTACATCCCCGCCCGTTGGTAGAGGCGGGTTGCGCCTGTCGGGCTGGAGGCATCCACGCCCAGCCCAATGGTGGTCATGCCGCGCCGGTAAAATTCGCCGAAGGAATGCTGGAGCAGGGCAAGTCCCAGCCCCATCTTGCGCCACGGGCGGCGGACTCCCAGCGTGCCGATCCAGCCGATGCCCATGCGGAAGCGGTTTTGCGAGTAGCCTGCAACCTGATCGCCATCCCAGGCAATTATCCACAGGCTTGGGTCGAATTCCGTCTTGTCGAATTTCCGGTGACACCAGTCCTCAAAAGTCGAGTCGTTGTGCGCCCAGTGATCGCGGAAGGCTTCATTATCCGCCTGCCAGACGGCGACGGCGTGTTCGTCCCTGATGAAGGGGCGCAGTTCGATGCCATTCGGGAAGGTCACAGGGGCAGGGGCTTCCTTCAATTTGGCTTCCATCCGCCAAAAGTAGCGGACGGGGAAATAGCCTTCGGTCTTCAATACGGCATGTCCGACTTCATCCTTGTTATCGATTGTGGTGCGGATGAAAACCCGCAGGTCGGGCTCGGCCAACTGCATTTCCTCGCGGGCGCGGACATCAACCGCGCGCAACAGGGTTGTGCCAATGCCCTGTCCCCTGAATTTAGGATGGACGTAGCCATCCGCGTCGAGGTCGTGATACTGGTCTTTCGCGTGGAAAAATTCTTCGTACCCAACCAGGCTCCCATCCTGCGCTTCCACCACAAAGGCGTCGCGGTCGAGGTTGAATCCTTCCGTCTTCCACGTGTTTTCCATATCTCCGGGAGTGGAGGCGACCGTTACATCGCCATCGGCTTCGCAGACATCGTAGATGAGTTTCGCCACTGCATCCACGTCGCTCCAGCGGGCGGGGCGCAAGGTCAGGCCGGGGGCAAGAGTATTTTCAGCCATGATCATTCTCCTTCTGTTTCACTTGTGTTTCTTGGTCGAGTGCGGGTGTTTATTCTTTCTTTGAACACGGACAACCATCCGCAGATCAGGTGCGGAAGTTTGGGCGTGTTCACGGGCACGGACGCGCGGCAGGCTTTCATCTTTCCAAAGTCCTGCCCATTGCAGAATGGTCCTCTCACTACCCGGTTTGATCACCTTCAGTAAATTCTCGTCAAATGGTACGAGGTCCATCTTTTCAGGCATGAGTTTTCTCCTTCCAGTCTTCCGCCAGGATACCCATGTAGAGCATGTCCCAGCGTTTTCCATCGCGCAACAAGACTCCCCGCAGGCGTCCTTCGTGGTGAAAGCCCACCTTTTCGTAGGAGCGGATGGCGCGCGGGTTATATTCGAAAACGGTCAGCGTGACACGCCGCAGGTTGAGCTCGGTGAAGGCGAAGCGCAAAATGATTTTCATCGCATCGGCGCCAAAACCTTTGCCCCAGTCATTGCGGTCGCCAATGCCAAGCCCCACGAAGGCGTCACGCGAACCCCATTCATTGATGACATCCAGATTGATGTCGCCAAGCAGGCGGTTATCGTCCAGCTTGCGAATGCTGAAAAAATGATTTGCAGGGTCTGCTTTCCCGGCGATTTTTTCGAAAAAGGCAGTCTCTGATCTTGCAGACCGCAAGGCAGATGCACCGGAGCCGAAAAGCCGTTGAAGTTCAGAATCGCGCGTCCATCGAACATACGCCCCGGCAATTTCTTCGGGATCAAACGCAGAGAGGCGGACGAGTTCGCCCTTCAAAACATCCTTCATCTTCATTAATCCTTCTGAAGAGCAAACCAATCCTCGCGCAGAATTCCCATCCACAAACCATCGAAGTGAACGCCGTCGCGCCAACCCTCCCCGCGCATCCTGCCTTCGAGTTTGAAACCAACCTTTTCGTAGGATTTCACCGCGCGTTCGTTGTACCCGTGGACGCCAAGCATGATGCGTCGCAGGTTCAATTCCAGAAAACCATATTGCACGAGCAGCCGCATGGCGTCGGTTCCGTAGCCTTTGCCCCAGTAATCGCGCTCGCCAATCGAAATACCGATCGTGCCTTCGCCATGAATCCAGTGGTCAACCCAAATGTCCATGCTGCCGATCAAGACATCGTCCGCCAGCGAGCGGATGCAGAAGCGGAAGGAATTCGGCGAATCTTCGGGATGGCTTTCCATGTGATCCTGAATATTTTTCACTGACCACAACTGGGCGGGGTCGTCGCAGGCGAGGCGGTGCTGCTCGGTATCCCGATTCCATTTGGCGAACGCCTTCGACAACACTTCGGGATCTTCGTCCGTCAGGTAAACAAGGTTTCCGCGAAAGAGGTTCTTCATGGCTTCGCTCCCTGTTGCGCAAACCATTCCTCGCGCAGGATTCCCATCCACAGGCTGTCGAAGTGGACGCCGTCGCGCCAGCCTTCGCCGCGCATCCTGCCTTCCATTACAAAGCCAGCTTTCTCGTATGACTTCCTCGCCCGCTCGTTGTAGGCGTGAAGTCCCAGCGAAATGCGGCGCAGGTTGAGTTCAAGGAATCCATATTGCAGGATCAATCGTGTAGCTTCGGTGCCGTACCCCCTGCC
>Ga0233425_10002993_pt1 | contig 31849 bp, 31 predicted proteins | sample Watercolumn_Towu_2_FD_181712 | JGI IMG/M metagenome (GOLD analysis project Ga0233425, IMG submission 181712) | Freshwater microbial communities from Lake Towuti, South Sulawesi, Indonesia - Watercolumn_Towuti2014_140_MG | ecosystem: Environmental > Aquatic > Freshwater > Lake | place... | reverse complement strand
TCCGTAGGTGCGGAAGATCCACACGCCCCACGCAGCGAACCAGTTGCTCTTGTCGCCGTACAGCACTACTTGCGTGTCGTTGTTGATGCCGGCGGCGCGCACGGTCTTTTGGAACTGTTCGCGCGACACGATGTCGCGGTTCACCGGGTCGACGAACTCGGTGTGCCAGCGGAAGTTCACCGCATTCGCGATGTGACCCTTTTCGTAGACGCCCGGATCGGTGCTCACCTCGATGATGCGCACCTTCGCGTTGTCGATGTTCGCTTCCAGCCAATTGGCCTCGACGATGGTCGCGCGGCGGTCCTTGACGGTGGTCGGCGTCTTTGCGGCATGTGCAACCGACGGAACGACGAGTGCCGCCAACAACACGAGCAACCAGCGCATCTTTCGCGTGATGTCGAGATGTCGCTTCTGCTGATGGTTCACGGATGTCTCCTTGTTTTGGGGTGGGTGTTGATGTCTTGGTCTTCGTCCGGCTGAAATCTGACCAAACGAGTCGGGATTAGAGTAGGCCGCGCACGGCCGAAATGCAACTACTTTGGTCAACAATTCAAATAGCTCGTTATTACGGCTTAGAACAGTTCGGGCGAACGTTCGGGCGCAGTCAGCCCGAGGTGCTGGTACGCAGCGGGCATCGCGACGCGACCGCGCGGGGTGCGGGCGAGCAGACCTTCGCGGATGAGGAACGGCTCGTACACGTCTTCGATCGTCTCGGGTTGTTCGCTCACGGCGATGGCCAGCGTGGAAAGACCGACCGGCCCCCCGCCGAACCTCTCGCAGATCACGCGCAGCACCGAACGGTCGACCTTGTCGAGGCCGAGCGCATCGACGCCGAACGTTCGCAACGCCTCGTCGGCGACCGATGCGCTGATGCTGCCGCTGCCCTGCATCTGGGAATAGTCGCGCACCCGGCGCAGCAGCCTGTTGGCGATGCGCGGCGTGCCGCGCGACCGCGAGGCAATCTCGGCGGCCGCAGCGTCGTCGATCGTCACGCGCAGGATACCCGCGGCGCGTTGCACGATCTGGCGCAACTCGTCGACTTCGTAATACTCGAGCCGCGCAACGAGCCCGAAGCGGTCGCGCAACGGCCCGGTGATCATGCCGGTGCGCGTCGTGGCGCCGATCAGCGTAAAGCGCGGCAGCGTAAGGCGGATCGATGACGCAGCCGGACCCTTGCCGACGACGATGTCGATCTGGAAATCTTCCATCGCCGGATAGAGGATCTCTTCCACGACGCGCGACAGTCGGTGCACCTCGTCGATGAAGAGCACGTCGCGGTCGTCAAGCTTAGTGAGGATCGCCGCCAGGTCGCCGGCGCGCTCGAGCGCCGGGCCCGACGTGACGTGGATCTTCGCCCCCATTTCGTTGGCGACGATGCCGGCCATGGTGGTCTTGCCCAGCCCGGGCGGGCCGGCGAACAAGAGGTGGTCGGCTGCCTCATTGCGCTGGCGCGCGGCACCGAGCACGATTGCGAGATGCTTCTTCAGTTCTTCTTGGCCGACGAAGTCGCCGATGCGCCGCGGTCGCAAGTCGCCGTCGGCGCGCATATCGGCATCGTCGCGTGCCGCCGGGTCGACGAACTCCTCACGCACGGCGGGCCCCCAAGAGGCTGAGCGCCTCGCGCAACATCGCGGCCGCGTCGTCGCCGACGGTAACTTCGCGCAGCACGTTGCGAATCTCGTTCTCGTCGTAACCGAGGCCCGCGAGAGCATCACGCACGTCGGTGACCGAGCCCTGTCGCTCGCCGGCCGGTCGTGGCTCGTCGATTGTCGGCAAGTTGAGACGGTCCTTCAACTCCAACAACAGCCGCTCGGCGGTCTTCTTGCCCACACCCGACACGGCGGTGAGCCCCGCTAGGTCTCCCCCGAGCACGATGTCGACGAGTGCGCGCGGTGAGTGCGTCGCGAGAATCGACATGGCGAGCGTCGGGCCGATGCCGTTGGTTTCGATCAGCACCGCGAAGGTGCGGCGCTCATCGCGATCGAGGAACCCGAACAGCGTCTCTGCGTCTTCGCGCACATGGTGATGCACGTGCAAGAAAACCTCGGTCGTCGGTTCGAGTTCGGCGAGCGTGCGTGGCGTCACATGCACGACGTAGCCGACACCGGCGACTTCGACCAGTGCGGTCGAGTCGCTGATGCGCTCGAGCACGCGCCCGCGCAGCGAACCGATCACGACGCGCCGCCGCGATTCATCGTGGCATCGCCTCGGCGACGCTGCGCGCGAACGGCGCGCTCGCAATGTGGCAGATTGCCAGCGCAGCCGCGTCGGCGGCATCGGCTGGCGTCGGCAGCGACTTCAATCCGAATCGCATCTGCACCATGCGCTGCATCGCCAGCTTGTCGGCCGTGCCGAACCCGGCGACTGCCGTCTTCACTTGGGTCGGCGTGTATTGCGCGACGAGGCAACCCCGCGAGGCGGCCAGGGCGAGCACGACGCCGCTCGCCTGCCCGACGCTCATCGCGCTGCGCGCGTTCTGCTGAAAAAACACCCGCTCGACCGCGACCTCAGACGGCGCGAATTCGTCCAACAGCTCCCCGAGGTCGCTTTGCAGCCGGGCCAGGCGCGACGGCAGGTCGTCGGCGGGCGGCGTCGTGATCACCCCGAGCGACACGAGCGTCGGCGAAGCGCCGTCGCGCACCACCGCATACCCGCAACGAGTGAGCCCCGGGTCGACGCCGAGCACGATTGGGGCGTCGGCGACGGTGTCTGGCGCGGTGGCCTCGTGCCCGCGACGCGGTACGAACATATGTTTGATGCTAGTGGAGGCCCTAGCAGGCGGCGTTGATTGCCGCCACCAATTCGTCGACCGGCCGGAACGTGACCCCGACGACCGCGCGGTGCGCATAACGAATGGTGCCGGCGCCATCGACGACGAATACGCTGCGGCGCGGCAGGTTCATGACTCCGAGCACGCCGTAGGCGCGATGCACCGACTTGTCGACGTCGGCCAGGAGCGGGAACTTGAAACCGTGCTTCGCGGCGAACTGGTCGTGGCTCGAAACCGACTGCGTCGAGATGCCGAGCACCTGCGCTGACAGACCGGTGAACTGCGACAACTCATCGTTGTAGGTGCACAGCTGCTTGGTACAGACGGGCGTGTTGTCGCCCGGATAAAAGACGAGCACCACCAGGCCACCGCGGTACTGCGCGAGCGAGTACGACGCACCGCCAGTGCCGGGCAGGGTGAAATCCGGGGCCTTGTCGCCGACGCTGACGCTCATGACGCCACCCCGCGGTCGCTGCCCATCACGATGCCGCCGCCTCGAGCAACGACTCGGCGATGTCGAAGTTGGAATAGACGTCTTGCACGTCGTCGTGCTCTTCGAGTTCGTCCATGATTTTGAGGATCGCCTTAGCGTCGGCTGCGTCGGTGACCGGCACGCTCTGCGACGAGACCATCGTGCTCTCCGCGGATTGCACGGGCAGTTTGGCTGCTTCGAGCGCCGCCTTCACTTCCCACACCTTGGTCGCGTCGCAGGTGACGCGCCACACCGGACCGTCGTCCACCAAGTCATCGGCGCCGTGCTCGAGCACCGCGTTCATGAGATCGTCTTCCTTCGCCGCGCGGTCGACCAAGATGACTCCCCTGCGGCTGAACTGCCACGCCACCGCGCCGGGCGCCGCCATCGACCCGCCGATCTTGCTGAAGATCGCCCGCACGTCGCTCGCGGTGCGGTTGCGATTGTCGGTGAGGATGTCGATGAGGAGCGCCACGCCACCCGGTGCGTACGCCTCGTAGGTGATGGCCTCGTAGTTTGCGCCTTGTGCTTCGCCGGTCGCGCGCTTGATCGCGCGGTCGATCGCATCGTTGGTCATCGAGGCAGCTTTTGCCTTCTGGATGATCGTGCGCAGCGCGGCGTTGGCCGACGGATCGCCGCCTCCCTGGCGCGCCGCGACATCGATCTGCCGCGCGAGTTTGGCGAACGTCTTGCCCTTCTTCTGGTCGATCAGCGCTTTCTTGCGCTTGATCGTCGCCCATTTGGAGTGTCCCGACATGCGATGCCCCGTTCAGTTCGCCCGACCATCGACCACATCGTCGACCACACGGTCGATTACCACGCCGACCATGTCGAGGAACATTCGGTGCACGCGGTCGTCGTCGGTGAGTTCAGGGTGAAACGCCGCAGCCATGACGGCTCCCGAGCATACGAGCACCGCGGCGCCGTCGTGCTCGGCCAGCACCTCGACGTTGGCGCCGAGTCTCGAAATGCGCGGCGCGCGAATGAACACGGCGTGGAACGGCGCGTCGAACCCGCGCAACGAAATGTCGGTCTCGAAGCTGTCGACCTGGCGGCCGTAGGCGTTGCGACGCACCGCGATGTCGATCGCACCGAGCGAGCGCTGGTCGGGGCGGCCGTCTTCGACCTGCGCGGCCAGCAAGATCATGCCCGCACACGTGCCAAAGACGGGCATGCCGTCGGCGATGCGCTTGCCGAGCGGATCGAACAGCTGCGATGTCTCGAGCAGTTTCGACATCGTGGTCGACTCGCCGCCCGGCATCACGAGCGCATCGCAGCGCTCGAGGTCGTCGGACGTGCGAACTTCGCGCGGCTCGACCCCGAGGCGCGCGAGCACCGTCTCGTGCGCGGCGAATGCTCCTTGCAGGGCGAGCACGCCGATGCGGGTGCGCGCCGACATGATTCCCCGAGCGGGGCTCCTACCAGCCGCGTTCGGCGTAGCGCTGGTTGATCTCGTCCATCGCGATGCCGGTCATCGGCGCCCCGAGCTTGCGGCTGACCTTGGCGATGATGTGCGGATCACGGAAGTGCGTCGTCGCCTCGACGATTGCCTTTGCGCGCGGGGCGGGGTCGTCGCTCTTGAAGATTCCCGAGCCGACGAACACCGACTCGGCGCCGAGTTGCATAGCGAGCGCGGCGTCGGCAGGTGTGGCGATGCCGCCGGCGCAAAAGAGCGGCACCTGCAGCCATCCGGTCTCGGCGATTTCTTGCACGAGCGGCAATGGCGCGTTGAGTTTCTTCGCCCAGTCGAACAGTTCAGCCGAGTCGGCCTGCGTGATCTTGCGGATGTCGCCGATGATCGAGCGCAGGTGTCGCACCGCTTCGACGATGTTGCCGGTGCCTGCTTCGCCTTTCGAACGGATGAGTGCCGCACCTTCTGCGATGCGGCGCAGCGCCTCGCCGAGGTTGGTGGCACCGCATACGAACGGCACGGTGAACTTCAGCTTGTCGATGTGGTGCGCTTCGTCGGCGGGCGTGAGCACTTCGCTTTCGTCGATGAAGTCGACGCCGAGAGCCTCGAGCACCTGGGCCTCGACGAAATGTCCGATGCGCGCCTTTGCCATCACGGGGATCGACACTGCGGCCTTGATACCCTCGATCATCTCCGGGTCGCTCATGCGCGCCACGCCGCCGTCACGTCGGATGTCGGCCGGCACGCGCTCGAGCGCCATGACTGCGACGGCGCCGGAATCTTCGGCGATCTTGGCTTGCTCCGGCGTGACGACGTCCATGATCACGCCGCCCTTCAGCATCTCGGCGAGACCGCGCCGCACGCGCATCGAACCGACAGTCTTGTCGGCGGCCTTGGCGGTTGTCTTGTCAGTGCGCGGCGCGTTCATTCCTTCTCAAGCGTACCGATGCGCCATTCGGGCCCTGCGCACGCAGCCACGAGATGGCGGGCTGCGCGGCGAATGTCACGGATACTTGAACGACGCGGGGTCGGTGCCCGGCAAGTACGACACGCCCTTGCCTGCGCGCGTGAGCTCGACCCACGTGTTGCCCGGGGTCAGCTTGATCACGTTGCCAGCGGTGTCTTTCAGCGTGAAAGGCTTCGCCGCATCGTCGCGTTCCCAGGTGCCTTGGAACAACTTGCCGGCAGTGAACACCCACGCCTCACCCGAGCCCTTGGTCTTGGCGACCGGGCTGTAGCCGCTCTTGGAATACTGCACGAACAAAACGACCACGTTGGCCGAATTCACTTGCGCGTCTTCGATATCGACGTGCGGCTTGTCGTCTTGCGAACGCAAGAAGCGCGAGAACTCTGCGTTCCATTCCCACAATACGCGCACGCCGTCCATCGACAACTTCACGCCGCCGCTCTCGCGCGCCGTGGCCGGAATCGCCTCGTCGGCTCCGCGGTACACGAACTGCGGTTGCGGCGCCTGCGAGCCTTCGGGGGCGAGCGTCCACAACTTGGTCGTTTCGGCGAGCAGGTTGTGCGGGGCCGAGCGCGAACTCTCGCGGCGATATCCGCCCGCCTTGTTGGCCGCCGAGTGGCTCAAGTCGACCATCGTCGATGCACGGATGAGCTTGGTGACCTCGGCGTTGCCACCGCTCCAGGCAAAGAGCGGCGCGTTGAACGACTCGAGCAAGTCGATGTCTTGCTTGCGACCGCTGCGCACCGGGCCGACCGGGTCGCTACCGGCGGAATGGAAGACGGCGGCAAATCGCGTGAGCATTTCCACGTTCTCTTCGAACACGATGTCGGCATGGTTCAAGCCCCACTGCGGGCGGGCCTTCGGGTGGTTGTCGATCTTCACGACCAGTGCAGGGCGCGTGACTTCGGCGTCGACTGCCAGCCCGGTCAGCGGGGCAAGGATCGGCGGAAGCGTGGTGGTCGTGGTCGTCGACTCGGCGGTGGTCGTGGGCGCCAGCGTTGCTGCCGGAGCCTCTTCGGCGGTGTCGGTCTCGCTGGCTCCCCCGCTACAAGCGGCGAGGACGAGGCCGACGGCGAACAGCCCGGCCCACGCGGCACGGCGGGTCGTGGTTGACACTGGATGTCTCCTTTGACTCAGATCTCTCGCAAGAGCGCGATGCGCTCCGCGAGCGGGGGGTGGGTGTTGAAGAGTTTATGGAAAAACCCGAACCGACCTGTGTCATTCACCCCCGACAACGGCTGCTCGATCCACATGTGGGCCGTGGCCATCGATGCGGAATGTGTCACGGTGTTGTCAGCCTGCAGTTTCTCGAGCGCCGAGATGAGCCCGGGCGGATACCGCGTGAGCTGCACCGCCGACACGTCGGCGAGCGTCTCGCGGCGGCGACTGACGGCGGCTTGCATGGCGCGCGCGAGTATCGGCGCCACGACGAGGAGGATGACTCCGACGATGGCGAGCGGATTGCCGCGGTTGTCGCGGTCGCCCGAGCGGTGCAAGCGTCCGCCGTTCCACCACATCATGCGCAACGCGACGTCGGTGAGAATCGCGACCGAGCCGACCAGCGTGACTGCGAGCGTCATGACGAGGATGTCGTAGTTCTTCACGTGCGACAACTCGTGGGCAACTACGCCCTCGAGCTCGACGCGGTTCATCTTGTCGAGCAACCCGGTCGTCACGGCGATTGCCGCGTTCTTCGGATTGCGACCGGTCGCGAACGCGTTGGGGGCCGGATCGTTGATGACGTAGACGCGCGGCTTGGGCAGCCCACCCGCGATGCACAATCCTTCGACCAAATTGTGCAGGCGTTTGTACGCGACGGGGTCGGCGGGCACCGCGCGACTCACGCGCAACGCGATTGCATCCGACTTCCAGTACGACACGAACGCAGTGACGCCCGAGAACAACAGGGCGATGATCGTGCCGAGTGTGCCGTTGCCGACCACGACGCCAACTGCCGTACCGACCACGACGAGCACGGCGACGAAGCCTGCGATCAGAGCGACGGAGCGACGCTTGTTGGCCGCGATGAGGTCGTTCAGAACTTCACCGTCGGCACGCTCGCTGCGGCGGCCTCGGCCTCGAAGTATTCGCGGTCGGCGAAGTTGAACGACTTGGCGAAGATGACGCCGGGGAACGACTGCGTGGTGTTGTTGTAGCGCTCGACGGCGTCGTTGTAGAACTGCCGCGCATAGGCGACCCGGCTCTCGGTGTTCTGCAGTTCTTCTTGCAGTGCGAGGAAGTTGCTGTTGGCCTTCAGATCTGGGTACGCCTCGGACAGCGCGAACAACTGGCGAAGCGCGCCGGTGAGCCCGGTGTCGGCGGAACCCTGCGCGGCGGGGGTCGGTGCTGCCGACATCGCCTTGGCGCGCGCGTCGATCACCGCTTCGAGCGCGCTCCTTTCAAACGTTGCGTATCCCTTCACGGTCTCGACGAGATTGGGAATCAAGTCGAGTCGGCGCTTCAGTTGCACGTCGATCTGCGACCAGGCGTTGTCTACTTCATTGCGCCGGCCGACGAGCCGGTTGTACGACACGACGACCCACACGACGAGCAATGCGGCGACGATGAGCACGATCCACCAGGCGTTCATGTGCTGAATTCTACCGTTCGCGCGGTTCGTCGCTGGTGCGCTCGCGTGACTCGCGCGGTTCGTCGCCGCCCGTCACTCGTTCGCGCAGCACGGCGACCGTGTCGCTCACCGTTTCGACGACCGTGTCGACCACTGCCTGCGAGAACTGCTTCAGTCGCGGACGACGCAACAAGCGATCTTCGAAGTGACGCACGAACGCACTCGGCTGCACGACGATGCGTTCTTCTGCTTCGGCGGCGAGAACGTCGCGATAAATCGCCTCGTAGCGAAGCGCCAGCTTGTGCATCGACATCTCCGCGGCTCGCGCGTCGCCTCCGTCGACGAGTCTGGCGGCGAGCGCGGCATCGCCCGCCACGCTGCGCAGGGCTGCGGCGAGTGCCGCCGCATCTCCCGGAGGCACGAGGAGGCCGTTCGCCGAGTCGTGCACCACGTTGCGATATCCGTCGATGTCGCTCGCCACCACGGGCGTGCGTGCCGCCATCGCCTCCAAGAGCACCAAGCCGAACGACTCGCCGCGCAACGACGGCGCGCAGAACACCGTGGCGGCTGCGAGACGATCGAGCTTCTCTTGATCCGACACTTGCCCGAGCCACTCGATGCGGCTCGCCACGCCGCGGTCGCGGGTGTAGCACTTGCGCGTCTCGTCAATGCGCGGGCCGTCGGATGCGACCCACAAACGGTATGAGTCAGGCAGCAGGAGAAACGCGTCGAGCAGCACCTCGAGACCCTTGCGCGGCTCGTGGCGGCCACAGAAAAACACCGTCGGGCTCGCCGCGCGCTCGACGTGCGCCCGTCGATAGGTGGGCACGTCGATGCGGTTGAAGAGAATCTCGAAGTCTCCCCCGATGTGGCGTTTCGCCATCTCCATCGCCGCTGGCGACACCGCGACGCGATGGTCGAGGTGCGTGCCCAACCACTCGACGCCTTTTTTCATGCGCCGATACCACGCCACGTCGCCCGACGCGTGGAACGTGCCCACCATCGGCGCGAGTCGCAGCATGAGCGCAGCCACGGTCGGCCCTGGCGCCATCGGTTCGTGCAGATGGAGGATGTCGAACGCCTCGTCGTTGAGCGCGCGCAGCGTGCGCAGCGCCGCCGACGGGTCGGGGGCGAGCGGCGCGGTCGAGCCGTTGGCTGCGGTGGGCAGGCTGTCGCCGAGCGGGGTGACGAACGGTTCGGGCGGCGGGCCGTCGCACGGTCCGAGCACGCGCACCTCGTGGCCCATGCGCCGCAGTTCGCGAGCAAGCCCGAGCACTTGGTGCTGCACGCCGCCGGGAATCGTGAGGCTGTAGGGGCTCACCATGGCGATGCGCAACATCGCGTCGCGCCGCTGCGCCGATGTCGTCGTATTCACCCCTCTCACGGTACGGTGGCGACGGCGCACCGCGCCGACCATGGCCACTTCCCTCGCTCAGCAACGCCCGGCCATCTCGCTCGTCGCCTCGGCCACTCGACGCGCCGGCGTGCTCGCACTCGCCGCGCAAGCACAAGACCAAGGCTTCACTCACGTCGCGTGCCCGAGCCTCGGCGCGGCGATGCCGTTGTGCACCTCGCTCGCGCACACGACCACAACGCTGCGCTACTTCACGTCGATTCAGCCGATTTATCTCGCGCACGCGGTCGAGGCGGGCAACACTGCGTCGCATATCCAGGAGATCTCGGGCGGCAGGTTCGCATTCGGCATCGGGGTGAGCCACGGCCCAGTCACGCAACGCCTCGGTGTCACGACGGGCAAACCACTCGCCGACATCCGTGACTACGTGGCGGCAATGCGCGCCAACGAGAAATTCGGCGGGGCACTTCCTCCGATCTATCTCGCGACGCTGCGCGATAAGATGCTCGATCTCGCGGTGGAAATCGCCGACGGTGCGCTGTGGGCCAACGCATCGTTGCGCGGCATCCCCGCGCAGGTGGCGCGCGTGCCCGCCGACAAGCGGGCCTCGTTCTTCATGGCGAACATGATTCCGACGGTGATCAGCGACGACATCGAGTCTGCGCGCGCCGTGAACCGTCGCACGCTCGTCATGTACGCCACGCTGCCCAACTACCGCAACTACTGGCGCGCGGTCGGCCATGCGGCGCAAGTCGACGAGTTCGAGCGCGTGCTCGCCTCGACACCGCGCGAGCAATTGGGCGAAGCACTCGTCGCCGTCATGCGCGACGAGTGGCTCGATGATTGCACCATCTCTGGTCCCGCACCTCTCGTGCGCGAACGATTCGCCGTCTGGTGGTCGACGGGCGTGATGCCCGTGGCGGTCATGTCGGCGGTCGACGGCGGCCAAGCCAAGGGCGTCACCAACCTCTTCGCGGCCTACGCCTGACACGGCGTCAGAGAGTTCGCCGCACGCCGCGACGACCAGCATGATCAGCGCGACCAGCGCGACCAGCGCGACCAGCGCAACCTGCTCGACTTAGCGCGAGTAGCCGGGGTCGCTCGGCCAGTTCGGCGAGAACAAGTGCCACTGTTCTGGCGCGCGGCGGATGAGCGACTCGAATTCGGCGATCATCGACTGCGTGAGTTTCGCAATGTCGTCGCGCAGCGACCCGCGCGATGCGAGCGCAAGCGGCGGCCGCACGACGGCGTGATGGCCGTCGACGCGCCGCGTGAAGTACGCGGCGACCGGCACGATCGGTGCGCCGACGCGTAGCGAGAAAAACGCCGGCCCCGCCGGGGCGGTCGTCTTTTCGCCGAAGAATTCCACTTCGACACCGTTGCGTTGAATGTCCCGGTCGGCAAGAAGGCTGACGACATGGCCGGCGCGCAGTGCCTCTTGCACGGCGACCCCGGCGCGATCGTCGAGCGGAATCACATCCACTCCCATCGCCCGTCGCACATCGGTGAACGCCTCGTACGCCTCGCGGCTCTCCAGCACCTCGACCACAGCGCTCATCTTGTATCCGCGCTGCACGATCCAGCGTCCTGCCCACTCCCATCCGCCGACGTGCGGCAACGCCAGGATGACACCCTTGCCTGCTGCGTGCGCGCTCTCGATGTGGTGGAATCCTTCGATGCTGAAACCAGCCTCGATCTCGCGGTCAGAGAGCGACGCGAGCCGGAAGGTTTCCACGTAGTAGCGCAGATAACTCTGGAAGGTCTCGTTGATGCGCCGTTGCATCTGGAGCGTGTTCAAGTGCGGCGACACCCGACGCTGATGGCGCTCGACCATCCGACGTTCGTCGCGCATGGCGAGAGCACCGACGCCGCCCAGCGACAAAGCCGCCGCGTGGGCGACGAAGCCGGGTGTGGCGGCGCCGAGCAAGGTGGCGAGTCGAAATGCGACGCCAGGGCTGCGTGACTCAGCCATCGCGGCGGCGCGAACCGAAGCGTGCGCGACGATCGGCGAAGGCGGCCCGGCGCGAGGCGCGGCGCGAGCGGCGTGCGTCCAGACGCTGCGCGGTCGCCGGTGCGACGGCGGCCTGCCGCCAGATCTTCACGAACCGCTGCACGGCAGTGACGCTGACCAAGACGAGCATCGCCCACATCACCCAGTAGAGCCCCGAGTCGAAGAGCAATCCGACGCAGAGAATCACGATGCGCTCGGCGCGCTCCATCAGACCGCCTTTGGCGTGCAGACCGAGCGCCTCGGCTTTGGCCCGCTGGTACGAGATGAGCGACGACACCGCCATGACCGCGAACGGCAGCACGGCGGCCGTGCCGCCACGGGTGTCGCCGAGGTACCACGCGACACCGCCGAGCATGATCGCATCGGTCAGGCGGTCGACGGTGGAATCAAAGAACGCACCGCGCTGGCTGGACGCGTTGGCCGCCTTGGCGAGGGCGCCGTCGAGCAGGTCGGGTAACGCGGCGGCGATCACGAGCAACAGTCCGAGTCGCAGGTATCCGGCCCCGATGGCGACCGCCGCAGCGACCGACACGACGAGCCCGGCGATGGTGAGGTGGTCGGGGGTGATCTTGGTGCGGGTCAATCCGACACCGACCGGACGCACGTATTTCTCCACGTGCACGCGGAACTTGCCGTCAAACACGAGAGTCAGGCTACTTGTCGGGCGTGGAACGGTCGTCGATTGGATTGTCCTCGACGAGTCGCTCGACGACGCGCCCGTCGATGGCGTCGATGAGCACCAGACCGCGTTGCAGCGGCGGCTCTTGCGCGCTGTAACAGAACACCCGCCACGTCGGTCGACTGCGCAATCCGCGCCACACCTGCTGTGCTGATGCGTGACCCACCGCGAACCCGACGGCTTGCGTGGCCCGCACGAGCGCGTCGCGTTCGTCGACCTTCATGCGCCACGACGACCCGAGACCGTATACCGCGAATGCCCCCAGCAACACCGCGGCCCATACAAAACCGTCGTTCACGAGGGCCGTGTCTGATCCGCGGTAGATGACCCACAGCGCCATCGCCGCGGCCGCGACACCGAGATAGATGTACGCCGGAATTCGCCGGCGGGAGTTGTCGGGGAACTGGTACGGCCCGACAAAGCCGGTGACGTCGAGGTCGGATGGCAGTTCGTCGCGAATCTCGTCGCTCATCGCGCAGCCCAAATCATCGTGCCGCCCAAATCATCGTGCCGTCCCGCTCGGCCACGCGGCCCGCAGTCGCGCGGCCGTCGCCGAGAGCGTCTCGGAGAGCACTTTGGTGTTGGCCGTGACGACGGTGAAATTCGTGTCGCCGACCCAGCGCGGCACGATGTGCACGTGCAGGTGCTGCGACACGCTGCCGCCCGCTGGCAAGCCCAGGTTGAGCCCGACGTTGAGGCCGGCCGGTGCGTACGCCGACTTGAGCGCGAGCGTCGCGTCGCGCACGGTGCACCAGAGTTCGTCGCGTTCGGCATCTACGAGGTCTTCGAGGTTCGCCACCTGGCGGTAAGGCAAAACGAGGCAGTGCCCGCTCGCATACGGGTACGCATTCAAAATGACGAAGCACGTCGGCCCGCGGTGCACGATGTTCGTGTCTTCGTCAGGCAGTCCGGAGGCGAGGATTCGTGCGAACAGCGACTCGCCATGCGACGGCGGATTGTTGCCCTCGGGGCCGAATTTTGCGAGATAATCGGCGCGCCAACCGGCCCAGAGTCGTTCGAGCATCGCGACTCCCTACCGACCGGCGCCCGCGTGCACGTCGTTTCGCAGCCGAGCGACGAACGCGTCGAACGGCGTGTCACGCTGCACGTCGCCGCCGCGCGGGTTCACGCCGACGGTGCCAGCATTCACGTCGTCGTCACCGACGACGAGCACGTACGGAATGCGCTCGAGTTTCGCTGCGCGGATGCGCTTGCCGAGCTGCTCGTCGGCGGCGACTGAGTCGACGCGGTAGCCGTCGCCCGCCAACTTCGACACGAGCGATGCGACGTGCGATTCGTGCGCGCTCGTCACCGGCAAGATGCGCACCTGCACCGGGGCAAGCCAAGTGGGGAACGATCCGCCGTAGTGCTCGAGCAGCACGCCAAAGAATCGCTCGACAGAGCCGAAGAGCGCACGGTGCAGCATGATCGGCCGGTGGCGCTGGTTGTCGGCGCCCACGTACTCCAAACCAAATCGCTCGGGCAAATTGAAGTCCGCCTGGATCGTGGAGAGTTGCCACTTGCGGCCGATCGCGTCGCGCACATCGACATCGATCTTCGGACCGTAGAACGCGGCATCGCCCTCGCCGATGGTGTACTGCACGCCGAGCCGCTCGAGCGCCGCTCGCAGCGCGGCGGTGGCTTTGTCCCAAATCTCGTCGCTGCCGATCGACTTCTCTTTGTTGCGCGTCGACAACTTGTAGGAGAAGTCGTCGAACCCGAATCGTCGCAGCACCGACAGCACGAAGTCGAGCAGCGACGAAATCTCGTCGGCGAGGTACTCCTGCGTGCAGAAGATGTGCGCGTCATCTTGCGTGAAGCCGCGGATGCGCAAGAGGCCGTGCAGGGTGCCGGCGCGCTCGTAGCGGTACACCGTGCCGAGTTCGAACAAGCGCAGCGGCAACTCCCGGTAGCTGCGTTGGCGGTCGCGGTAAATGAGACAGTGCATCGGACAGTTCATCGGCTTGGGGTAATACGTGCCGTTGTCCATCTCCATCGGCGGATACATGCCGTCTTTGAAGAACTCGAGATGGCCGGAGGTCTCGAACAGGTGCGCGTTGGCGAGGTGCGGCGAGTACACGAACTGGTACCCGCCGTTCTGGTGGCGCTCGCGGCTGTAGTCCTCCATCAACTTGCGAACGATGGCGCCCTTGGGATGCCACACGGCGAGACCGCCGCCCAGTTCGCTGGGGAACGAAAGCAGATCCATCTCGACGGCGAGTCGACGATGGTCGCGCTTCTCGGCTTCTTCGAGCCGGATGAGATGCTCCTGCAGCGCAGCTTTCGACTCCCACGCGGTGCCATAGATGCGCTGGAGCATCGGGCCCTTTTCGTTGCCGCGCCAGTAGGCACCCGCCACTTTCATCAGCGCGAAGTGACCGAGGCGTCCGGTGCTCGGCACGTGCGGCCCGCGGCATAGGTCGACGAAGGTGTCGCTGTTGCGGTAGACGCTCATCGTGTCGCCGCCGCCAACCTCGCCGGCATCTCCGGAGTCGGCGGCACCGCTCGTGACGCGCTGGATGATCTCGCACTTGTAGGGCTGGTCGGCGAACACGCGCAGTGCGTCGGCAGGCGACATCTCCGCCCGCGTGAACGGCTGGTCGGCGGCGACGATTTCTTGCATCCGTTTCGTGATCGCAGCGAGATCGTCGTCGGCGAATGTGCGACCGCCGGGCAGCTCGAAGTCGTAGTAGAAGCCGTCGTCGATGGCCGGGCCGATGGTGAACTTCGCGCCGGGGAACAACTGCACCACCGCCTGGGCGAGCACGTGCGCGGTGGAATGGCGCAGCACGTGGCGACCCGCATCGCTGTCGGCCGTGACGATGGCGACGCGGTCGCCCGAGGCGACCACCGAACCGAGGTCTGTCTCGCGATCGTTCACCACGGCCGCGACGGCGGCTTTGGCGAGACGCGAGCCGATCGATGCGGCTACGTCAAGGGCGCTCGAGCCGTGCGGAACCTGCTTGGTCGAGCCGTCAGGCAGCCGGACTTCGATCAGCGAGGCCTGCGACATGCATGGCTATTCTACGCTCGCACTCGTGCAAGACGTGCTCGCGCACGCGGATGACAGGTTCGCTCGCGCTCAGGCGTTCGCGGTTTCGCTGGCCTCGAAGCGCGGAATCTGCGCGGTCTCTTCCACGATCGTCTCGGTGCGCTTCTTGGTCGCGTACGTGTTGCGGTACTCCTGGCCGGTGAGATCACGGATCTCGAACATCAACTCGTCGGTGATCTCGCGCAGCAGCATCGGGTCGTTGGCGCGTATCGCGTATCGCTCGACATCGATGGCTCGCCCGACACTGATCTTCACGGTGCCGCCGAGTCGCGGCAACGGCGCGTCGGGCGGCTGAATCTCGCGCGTGCCGACGATGCCAACCGGAAAAATCGGGCAGCCGACCTTGAGCGCGAGGCGCGCGGCGCCGGTGTGTCCTTTGTAGAGCATGCCGTCACGGCTGCGAGTGCCTTCTGGAAAGATGCCGAACAACTCGCCGCGGCGCAGCACGCGCTCGGCGGCGTCGAGTGCCGCATGCGACTTGTCTCCCCCGCTGCGATCGACGGGAATCATGCCGACTTTCGGGAAGAACCAGCGCGTCTTCCAGGAGTCCATGTATTCGCTCTTGCCGATGAACGAGATGTTGCGCGGCGACAAGATCATGAGCAGCGCCGAGTCGAGGAAGCTGATGTGGTTGGGGCACAAGATGGCCGCGCCGTTCGCGGGCAGGCGATCGAGTCCCGACACCTCGAACCTCCACGCGACTTTGGCGAGCGGTTGGGCCAGTCGGCGTAGACGCGACTGGAACTGCGTCGCGCCGTTGAAGCACCAATCGGGCACCGCTCGAGACACTGAGCGGGTCGCATCGCGCGTCACAGCGTCACTCCGATCAGTGCGGCGGCAGCGCGCACGTCGCGGCCCTCGCGCGCGGCAGCGTCGACGAGCGACAAGGCGCCCGGGGTGTCGAGGTCGTCGTCGAGGCGTTCGCGCAGGCTGTTCAACACGCTGACCTCCTCCTCTCCGGGTTTCGTTGCTGTCTTCAAGTGAACTCCTGAACGAGCCCAGACACCAAGCCGATCGGTGGCTCGGTCGATGAGACCTTCGTCCCACTCCCACTCGCTGCGGTAGTGGTTGGCGAGCAGTCCGAGGCGGATCGCGCGCGGGTCGTATCGCCGTCGTAGGGCGTCGACAAAGACGAGATTCCCGCGGCTCTTGCTCATCTTGTGGCCGTCTTTCCAGACCATCGCCACGTGCATCCAGTGGCGCACGAACGGCTCGCCGGTCGCCGCCTCGGACTGGGCCCGCTCGCACTCGTGATGCGGATAGATGAGGTCGGTGCCGCCGCCGTGCAGGTCGATCGTGGTGCCCAACTCGCGCAGGGCGAGCGCACTGCACTCGATGTGCCAGCCGGGTCGGCCGGCTCCCCAGATGGTGTCCCACGACGGCTCGTCGGGCGCCGACGGCTGCCAGAGCACGAAGTCGAGCGGGTCGCGCTTGTGCGGATCGTCGACGTTGCCGCCGCGCTCGCGCGTCAGCATCAGCATGCGCGTGCGGTCGTAGTGCGACACTCGACCGAAGTCGCCAGCCTTGGCGACGTCGAAATACACCGAACCGCCGGCCTCGTAGGCAAAGCCGCGTTCGAGCACCATGCCGATGAAGCCGCGGATGTCAGCGATCGCCGACGACGCGCGCGGCGTGGAGTACATCGGGATGAAGTTGAGCGCGGCGAGGTCTTCTTCGAGACGCTTCTCCTCGCGCGCCGCGAGGTCGAGATAGTGCACGCCAAGTTCGCGCGCCTTGGCAAAGAGCGGGTCGTCGACGTCGGTCACGTTGCGCACGCACTTCACTCGACGGCCAGTGTCGCGAAGGCGACGGATGAGGACGTCGTAAACGATGAAGGTGAACGCGTGCCCGAGGTGGGTGGCGTCGTAGGGCGTCACCCCGCAGACGTACATCTTCACTTCGTCGCCCGGCGAGAAGTCGACGACCTCGCGTCGTGACGTGTCGTAGAGGCGCACGCCTGGGTTCAGTCGATCCCGGTGAAGCGCGGCGCGACGCGCGTCTTGTAGCGCACGTTCAACTGCAACAACACCGCGGTCAGCGCCTCGATGGCGAGCGCGTTGGAGAGCAGGCCCGCGTTCAGCGGTCGGCAGCCGGCGATGCGGGCGACGAGCTCGCTGACCGTCTTGGTCGCGGCGGTGTCGTCGGAACAGATGAGCACGTCGCTGTCAACTTCGTGGTCGAGCGCGCCGAGTTCGGTCGCTGGTAAGTGCTGAAACGCCGCAACGACGCGCGAAGCCGGGATGGCGGCTTGCACGTGTGCCGCGATGCTGCCGCGCGGCGGAATGAGCGGCTGAAACTCCTTGCCGACGCGAACGAGCGCGTTCGCCATCGTGATCACGATCTTGCCGCGCAACGAATCGGCGAGTTCGACGGCGGTAGTGGCGGCGGAGTCCCACGGTGTAGCAAGCACGATGATGTCGCAGGCGGCAGCGCTTTGGTTGTCGCCGCCATCGAGATCGAGTTTGCGGCTCGACCATTTGTCGCGCAGCTCGGCGGCGACCGTCGCGCCGCGGGCGGCGTCGCGCGAACCGATGAAGCCTCGGTACCCGACCGAGGCGAGTCGTGCCGCGAGCGCACTGCCCGCGGGTCCGGTGCCGCCGACGTATCCGATGCTCGGGAGTTCGTTCGGCACGTCCACTACCGTAGCGACGTGGCGATTCTGGCCGGTAAGCGTCTCGTCGTCACCGGAGTGCTCACCGATGCATCGCTGGCATTCGGCGTCGCGAAACTCGCGCAAGCCGAGGGCGCGACGGTGTTGTTGACCGGCGCGGGTCGCGGGCTGTCGATCACGCAGCGCACCGCCAAGAAACTCTCGCCGGTGCCCGCCGTTGCGGAATTCGACGTGACGAATGCGGCGCACGTCGACAGCGTGCGCGAAGCCGCGCGCGAGCACCTCGGCGGCGTCGACGGCGTGCTGCACTCGATCGGGTTCGCCCCGGCCGCGTGCCTCGGCGACGACCTCATGGCCGCCACGTGGGACGACGTGTCGGTCGCCGTGCAGGTGTCGGCGTTCTCGCTGAAGACGCTCGCCGACGCGTTCGTGCCGCTGATGGGCGACGGCGGAAGCATCGTGGGCCTCGACTTCGACAACACCGTCGCCTGGCCGGCGTACAACTGGATGGGCGTCGCCAAGTCGGCGCTCGAATCGACCAGCAGATATCTCGCGCGCGAGCTCGGCCCGCGCAAAGTGCGCTGCAACCTGGTGGCGGCCGGGCCGATCCGCACGATGGCGGCGAAGTCGATTCCGTCGTTCGCGCAGTTCGAAGACATCTGGAACGCTCGCGCACCGCTCGGCTGGGACATTCATGACTCGTCGGCCGTTGCTCGCGCCTGCTGCGCGCTGCTCTCCGACTGGTTTCCCGCGACGACCGGCGAGATCGTGCACGTCGACGGCGGATACCACGCCGTAGGCGCCTGAAGTTTCGTGGCGCGCTGCGACGCGATCGCGATGCGCCGATCGTGAACCGGCTCTCCGGCGAGTCATCGCCGTACCTGCGCCAACATCGAGACAATCCCGTCGACTGGTGGCCGTGGTGCGACGAGGCGTTCGCCCAGGCGCGCGACCGCGACGTGCCAGTGCTGCTCTCCGTCGGATACTCCGCGTGCCACTGGTGCCACGTGATGGCCCACGAGTCGTTCGAAGACGCCAAGGTAGCCGAAGTAATGAACCGGCTCTTTGTCAACGTGAAGGTCGATCGCGAGGAGCGCCCCGACGTCGACAGCGTCTACATGGATGCCGTGCAGGCGATGACCGGACGTGGCGGGTGGCCGATGACGGTGTTCCTCACACCCGATGCGCGGCCGTTCTTCGGCGGCACGTACTACCCCAAGCCGACGTTCTTACAGTTGATGACTGCGGTCGACGACGCGTGGCGCAACCGCCGCGACGACATCAACGGCAACGTGGAGGCGCTCGTCGAAAACATCGGCCGCACGTCGCAGATCCGCCAGTCGGGCGACAAAACATCCATTGATGCGTTTCGTGCCGCAGTCGCGCAGTACGACAGCACCTTCGACTCGCAGTGGGGCGGATTCGGCGGAGCCCCGAAGTTCCCCGGCACGATGGCGCTCGAGTTGCTACTGCGCGCGTACCTGAACGACGAGTCGCCGCGCACCCGCGAGATGATCACGACCACGCTCGACGCGATGGCGTCAGGTGGAATGTACGACCACCTGGGCGGCGGGTTCGCCCGCTACAGCGTCGACGAGAAGTGGCTGGTGCCCCACTTCGAGAAGATGTTGTACGACCAGGCGCTCCTCCTGCGGCCGTATCTGCACGCCTCGCTCGTGTGGCACGACGAGCGATACCGCCAGGTGGTGCACGAGACGATCGAATACGTGCTGCGCGAACTGCGCTCGCCCGAGGGCGGGTTCTACAGCGCGCAGGATGCCGACTCGCTCGACGAAACTGGCCACAGCCACGAGGGCCACTTCTATGTCTTCACCCCCGACCAAGTGCGCCGCATCGTGCCCGCGCACCTCGTCGAGCTCGCCCTTGACTGGTACGAAATCACCGACGCCGGCAACTTCGAGGGCAAGTCGATTCCGTGTCGTCTCGCGCGGCGCGGACAGTTGCTGCGCAACGACGACTTGGAGGCGATCCGCTCGCTGCTTTTTGCCGCGCGCACGACGCGACCGCATCCCGGGCTCGATGACAAGGTGATCACCGAGTGGAACGCGTTGATGATCGCCTCCCTCGCCGAGGCGGCCGCGGCATTCGGCAACGACGAGTGGGCGCTCGCCGCCCAGCGCGCCGGCGACTTTCTTGCAACCACGATGCGCCGCGCCGACGGGAGGTACCTGCGCACCTGGCACCGCGACGCACCCGGCAAGCTTCTCGCGATGGCCGTCGACCTCGCCAACGCCGTCGACGCATACGTGCGGCTCTACGAACTCTCCGGCCTCGCGCGCTTCGTCGTGCTCGCCCGCGACGCAGCCGACCAACTGCTCGCCCACCACTGGGACGACGCCGACGGCGGCGTGTTCACCACGCCGAGCGACGGGGAACGATTGATCGTTCGGCAAAAAGACCTGACCGACAACGCGACGCCGTCGGCCAACTCCGTCGCGGCGTTCGCGCTGCAGCGACTTGCGGCGCTCACCGGCGAAGAGCGATATGCCCAGAATGCCGACCAGATTTTCGCGCTCCTTGGTCGCATCGTGGCGAGCGCACCGACGGCGTTCCCCCATCTTTTGAGCGCGCTGCATCTGCGGCACGTCGGCCCCACCGAAATCGCCGTGACGGGCAAGCGGGGCGACCTCGTCACCTATTTGCAGTCGCAGTGGCTGCCGACCACGGTGCTGGCGTGGGGCGAGCCGATCGATTCGCCGCTCTTCGCCCAGCGCAAAGACGGTCTGGCGTACGTGTGCCGCGAGTACGCCTGCCAGGCGCCCGCGTCGACGCGCGACGAGTTGGTGTCGGCGTTGCGCGCCGCGCTCTCGGGCGCCTAACGGGCGGCGTTACCGAGCGCCCAAGGACCTGCATTGCCGAACACCGAGCGCGCTCACCAACCGCCGAAGTGGGCGACCTGCCCGACGGCGGCGCGCGAGCGAGCGGCACTGGCCCCGCGACCGAACGCCGCGTCGCCGACCTCGTGCGGCCGCGGCGTGCGCTCGTATCCCAACGCGATCGCCCCGATGAGCCGCAGGTCTGCCGGCACGCCGAGTCGGCATCGCAATTCGTCTTCACCGTTGAACACACCGAAGAACAACGCCCCCAGTCCGGCGTCGTGGGCGGCAAGCAAGAACGTCATCGTGGCGAACGACGCGTCGACGGTCCAGTAGTCGACTGGCCACGCCTCGAGCGACTCGCCGAGCCCCGACCGCGACTTGTCCGGCTCGGAGTACCGCTCGAGGTACGCCTGCGGGTCGGCGAACGACAGCGCGATCACCGGCGCGGCGAAGAGGTGCATCCAGCGAAACGTGGCGCGCACGGAGTCGGCCATCGTCGCCGACCAGAACTGCTCGGTCGCAGCACCCTCGAGCACGACGAGATGCCAACCCTGCGCTTTGCCTGCCGACGGCGCGCGGGATGCGGTGTCGACGAGTCGCTCAATCAGCGCGCGGTCGACCGGGTCGCTGCGGAATGCGCGCACCATGCGACGCGATGCGACCAGATTGCGAAAGTCGTCGCGATTGCCGCCGGGAACAGTGTCGCTCACGGCGACGCGCGACTAGCGCTTCTTGCCGAGCTTGGCGAGCGACTCTGCCATCGTCCAGCCGTGCACGATGATGACGCCGCCCTTTGCAACTTTGACGCCCTTGAACAACGCAGTGATGTCAGCGGGAATCTTCGGCTTCTTCACGGGCTCGTAGTCGATGAACCCGGTCTGGGCGTTCGACTTCGCGATGAACGAAGCCGCGTCGTACTGCGGCTCGATGGCGTAACGCCGCGCGAGGCGACGACCCCAGGCGCGTTCTTCGCCGACGGCGTTGTACTTCGGGCGCGGAATGAGCCCCGTGAGCGGTTCGAATGCCGCGAGACCCTCGGCGGCGACGAAACGCGCGCCGACCACCACGTCCTCGTCGGGGAAAGCCATCAGCGCGCGGTGGAACGCCTCGGTCATGAGACCCTTCATTGCGAGTTCGCGCTTGGGCGTGCGCTTCACGCTCAAGAGACCCATGACGACGCACGGCGTGCCGCCGAGACGTTCGAGGGTGAGGAACATGAAACCGACGAGCGTCTTGCCGTCGTGCGCCGTGGTGGCGAGCACCCAGGAGTCTTTGGCTTTCGACACCGCACCGATGCCGAAGGCGCCACCCATGGCGGCGAACTCGTCGAGATCGGCGTCAGTCAGTGCGCTCGCGTCGCGAGTAGCAACTTTCACGCCTACATTCTGCCAGCGAAAATTCGAAATCGCACCGCCACGGTTGTGGGCGAGCCGCGACCAGGTCGTGAGCGAGTCGGGACGAGTGGCCAGCGAATAGTCAGCGAATCGACACCGAGTTGCCGAAGCGTGCGCGCAACAACCCGATGACTTTCTGGATGTCCACGGAATACTGGGGGCCAAGCGCGACGGTCTTGGCGCCGAACGTGAGATACACAGGCGAGTCGCCGGGGTGTTGTTCGAGCAAGTCGCGCACTTCGTTTACTTCTTCCGTCTGCAGGTTGCGGCGCGCGAAGTCGATGTACAGCGACTCGATGCCAGTCTTGGGCACTTCGATCACGGTCACATCCGACGCCATGAACGTGGAGCGCGCCTCGTCGCGGCGGTCGAGCCGGCCGCGGACGAGAACGATCTGGTCGTCGACGACGAGATGGCCGTGCGTGGCGAACAACTTGGGGAACACCGTGACCTCGATCGAACCCGCGAGATCTTCGAGCATGAAGGTGGCCATCTGCTCGCCTTTGCGCGTGAACTTGCGGTCGACCCCGGCCACCACGCCGCCGAGCGAGAAGTTGTCTTCCTTGCGCTCGGGCACGTCGATGATCGGGCAGGTGACGCGGCGCGCCAGCACCGACTCGAGGCCGCGCAGCGGGTGGTCTGACACGTAGAAGCCGAGCATCTCTTTCTCGAGTCGCAACTGCTCGGCCTTGTCGAACTTGAGGTCAGGGATCTCCGTGCGCTCGCTGAAACCGCCCTCTTGCTCGACCTCGCCGAAGAGGCTCATCACACCTTGGTCGCGCTCGCGGCGGCGAGCCAGCGCGGCGTCGACGATCGGCTCGAACACCGCCAGCAGCCCGCGGCGCGGGTGCCTGAGCGAGTCGAACGCGCCGGCTTTGATCAGCGACTCGAGCGTGCGCTTGTTGAGCACCGACTCGGGCGCGCGCTCGATGAAGTCGTGGAACGAGAGGAACTTGCCGTTCGCGTCGCGGTGCTCGACGAGTGCTCCTGCTGCCCCCTCCCCCACGTTGCGGATGCCGGAGAGACCGAACGACACCGCGCGCTCGCCGCCGATCGGCGCGAAGTCGACGCCCGACTCGTTCACGTCGGGAGTGCGCACGGTGACTTGGTTGGCGGCAGCATCGGCGAGATACAGCGGGGCGCGCTCGTTGTTGTCCTTCACCGACGTGAGCAGGCACGCAAAGTACTCGACCGGATAGTGCGCTTTCAGCCACGCGGTTTGGTAGGTGATGAGCGCGTAGCCGTAGGCGTGGCTCTTGGTGAACGCGTAGTCGGCGAACTTCTCGATGATGCCGAACAGTTCGCGACCGAGCGACTCGCCGTAGCCATTTGCCGCGCAACCACCGACGAACTTCGGGCGTTGCTCGGCCATCGCCTTCGGGTCTTTCTTGGCGCAGGCCTTGCGCAGCGAGTCGGCCTCGGCGAGCGAATAGCCGGCGAACTTCTGCGACACGCGCATGATGCTCTCTTGGTACACCATGAGCCCGTAGGTGTCGCCGAGCACCTCGACGGCGTCGTTGTGGAAATACCGCGCCGGCTTGCGCTTGTTCTTCACGTCGGCGTAGTCGTTGTGCATGTTCTCGGCCATCGGGCCGGGGCGATACAGCGCGATCACGGCCGCCACGTCGTCAAAGGTCCTGGGCACCAGCGAGCGCAGCAGCGCGCGCACCGGCGAAGACTCCAACTGGAAGACACCGATCGTGTTGCCGGCGGCCAGCAATTGGAAGGTCTTGGCATCGTCGAGCGGGATGCCCGACACCTCGAAGCCCGGCACGCTGCGCCGGATGAGTTGCTCGGCGTCGGTGATCACGTCGAGGTTGCGCAGGCCGAGGATGTCCATCTTCAGCAGACCGAGCGACTCCACGCCGTGCATTTCGTATTGCGTGACGGTCGGCGCCAATTCGGGCTTCATGCCCGCCTCGGGTTTGCGCTGGATGGGCAGGTATTCGGTGAGCGGGTCTTTGGTGATCACCACCGCAGCAGCGTGGATGCCCACCGAGCGCTTGAGGCCCTCGAGCCCGCGCGCGACGTCGATCACGCGCCGCACGTCGGGGTCGCGATCGTATTCGCCGCGCAGTTCGGCGGCGGCGCGGAATCCGTCGGCGTGCTTGTCGTCTTGTTCGAAGCAGTAGCGCAGCGGCGTGTCGCGGCCCATCACGACCGGCGGCATCAGTTTGGCGATGCGATCGCCGAGCGAGTACGGGTGGCCGAGCACGCGCGCGGCGTCGCGCACGGCGTTGCGGGCCTTGATGGTGCCGAAGGTGATGATTTGTGCGACGCGGTCACGACCGTATTTTTCGGCGGCGTAGCGGATCATCTCGTCGCGGTAGCGCGAGTCGAAGTCCATGTCGATGTCGGGCATCGACACGCGGTCGGGGTTGAGGAATCGCTCGAAGAGCAGGTCGTGGCGCACGGGGTCGAGGTCGGTGATGTGCAGCGAATACGCGACAGCGCAGCCCGCCGCCGACCCACGACCCGGCCCGACGCGAATGCCCAGCTCGCGCGCGTGGCGGATCAAGTCCCACACGATGAGGAAGTACGACGCGAAACCCATGTCGCAGATGACCTTGAGTTCGTAGGCGATGCGCTCAACCACGACCTTGGGCACTTCGGTCCCCCACCGCTGCACGGCACCTTCGTGCGCCAGGTGCGCGAGGTACTGCCTGTCGTCGGCGAAGCCGGCCGGAATCGGGAAGTCGGGCAGCACGTACTTGCCGAACTCGATCGTGGTGTTGGCGCGTTCGGCGATCCACAGCGTGTTGTCGCAGGCCTCGGGCGTCTCGGCGAACAGCTGGCGCATCTCCGCCGACGACTTCAGGTAGTGCTCCTCGCCCTCGAACTTGAAGCGCTTCGGGTCGTTGATGGTGCACCCGGTCTGCACGCACAGCAGAGCGTCATGGGCCTGCGCGTCGTGGCGGTGCACGTAGTGCGAGTCGTTGGTGGCCAAGAGCGGCGCGTCGATCTCGCGCGCGATCTTGATGAGGTCGGCCATCGTTCGACGCTGCTGGGCGAGCCCGTGGTCCTGCAGTTCGACGAACAAGTTGTCACGACCGAAGATCTCCTGCAGGCGCGCGGCCGTCGCCTTGGCTTCGGCGTAATTGTCGCGCAGCAAGGCCTGCAAGACGTGCCCGCCGAGGCAGCCCGTGGTGGCGATGAGGCCCTCATGGTGGCGCGCGAGCAGTTCCCAGTCCATGCGCGGTTGGTAGTAGTAGCCCTCGAGAAATGCGAGGCTCGACAATTTGATGAGGTTGCGGTAGCCCGTCTTGTCCTCGGCGAGAAGCGTGAGGTGGTAGTAGAGCTTGCGCCCGGCTTCGGTGTCGCCGCCCGAGTCGTCGAGTTGTCCGCGGCGCGCCGGACGCTCGAAGCGCGACTCGTACGCCATGTACGCCTCGGTGCCGATGATCGGCGTGATTCCGCCGCTGCGACACGCCTCGTAGAAGTCGAGGACGCCGTACATGTTCCCGTGGTCGGTGATGCCGATTGCGGGCTGGCCGTCGGCGACGGCACGCTCGATCAGTTCGTCGATGCGCGCGGCACCGTCGAGCATGGAGAACTCGGTGTGCACGTGCAGGTGCGTGAACGAAGACGGCATCGGTGGAATGCCGAGAATACCAGCGGGCTCGCACGCGATTCGGCTTTCACGCGACTTGCGAGGAGATTTGGGGTGCTAGATGTAGATGCCGGGCCGTTCGCTGCGCTCGCCGCCCGCCGAGGGCAACTGCCGCATCTGCTCGAGTTGTTGGCGCGCGGCGAGTTGTTGGGCAAAGAGCGTCGCTTGGATTCCGTGGAAGAGGCCCTCGAGCCAGCCGACGAGCTGCGCTTTGGCGATTCGCAGCTCGGCGTCGCTCGGCACTTCGCCTTCTTTGAATGGAAGTGCGAGCGTCTGGAGTTCTTCGCGCAAGTCGGGCGAGATGGCTTCGGCGAGTTCCACGATTGAGCGCTCGTAGATTTCTGCGAGTCGCTCGCGGCTCGGCGCGTCGAGTTGCATCTGGCGCACTTCCTCGAGCAGGCCCTTGATCATCGAACCGATGCGCATCACCTTGGCGGGCTCTTGCACCGCCTCGGTGCTCGGCGGGGCGTCGAGGACTTCCCCTCGTTCGGGGCCTCTCTCGGCGCCGAGTTCAGGGGTGTCGCTCATCGGCACTCTGTCTATCAGCGTGCGCGCGAATGGCGCCCGCGGGATCGTGCCGTCAGCCCCCGCGCGCGCCGAGCAGCGGCACGTCGATCTCCGCCGACGTGAGCGAACCGTGGCGGCACTGCAGGTCGAAGTACGACTTTTCCGCCGGGTCGTCGAAGCTCGAGTCGCGCTTGGCCACGACTGCGACGTCGCCCAGGCGCCGCCGCGCCACGTCCGACACGCGCGGGCCAAAGAACCCGCCCGCGATCATCTCGTCGCGGGTCATCACCCAGGCGTGCTCGCCGTGGTGCGTGTGCATGGCTGCGACTACTTCGTCGATGCGCCCGTCTTTCACGTGCAACCAGCGGAAGCGTCCTTCGCCTGACTGGTGCGTGAGGTGCGAGACGACTTGCGGATGCAACCGGAAGGTGTTGTCGCCGACCATCACTTGGCCGTGATCGGCGGTCACGAGGAGCGCCGCTCCGCTGGGTAGCACCTCGAGCAAGTCGGCGACCAAGCGATCCGTCGCGCGAAGCTCCGCGTCGTAATGCTCGCCGAAGCCGCGCTCGTGGGCGATCTTGTCGACTCCGTCGTAATAGCAATAGACGAACTTTTCGCCCGCCGCGAGCAGTGCGCGCACGTCGACACACATGCTCGATGTGGCGCTCCAGCTGACCATGCGCTGGTCGCGCAGGTGCGATTCGGTGAACGCCGTGCCGTCGAACTCCGCCTTCGACAAGACCGGCACGCTGCCGCCGAGGAACGGCGGACATGGCTGCACGTCGCGCGGCGCGAGTCGTCGGCGCACGTCGCCGCGTTCGTCGGCCCAGCGCAACATCTGCACGACCCGTCCGGAAAAGTGAATGCGATACCCGACGAGGCCGTGCTCGCCCGGTGCCGCGCCGGTCGTGATCGAGGTGAGCGCGGTGACGGTCGTGGTCGGAGCAGTCGTGGTTATCGCGCGGCCCTGCATCGAGCCGAGCGTCGGCGCGATGCGCGGGTCGGCCGCGACGCGTTCGCGCAACTGGTGCCAGCCGAGCCCGTCGACCACGAGCAAGACGACGGCGTCGGCACCGCGCAGCGCGTCGGGGAAAAATTCAGGCAAATCGGCAGTTCCGCGCCCGGAGAGTAGGGCCGGCACCACGTTGGTGACGCAGGCGCCGGAATACTCAGGGCAACGCGGGGCCGCATCGGCGAGCGAGGACATGGCCAGCGAGGACATGGCGAGCGATGATGTCGTGCGCGAGGCGGCGACACTGGGTTCATTGAGCGCAGACTCTTTCATCGCGGCTTCAGTCTGCCCTCGGTTTACACTTGTGCCGTGCGGGTGTCGACGCGTGGCGACTATGCGTGCCGAGCGATGTTGTCGCTCGCCCTGCATTCCGACGAACCCGGCCCCATCTCGGTGCGCGACATCGCGACGCGCACGGCGCTGCCCCAGCCCTATCTCGAGCAGATTCTTCTCGCGCTGAAGGGTGCCGGGCTCGTGCACTCCAAGCGCGGCGTCGGCGGCGGATACACGCTGGCTCGCCATCCCGACAAGATCCTCTTGTCGGAGATCCTCTCTGCCGTCGACGGACCCATCTCGCTCGGCGACTTCGGCGAACCGCACCGCGACGGCGCCTGCGACCACGAGGGACAATGCGTGCTCTTGGCAATCTGGCACTCGGTCGGCAACCACATGCGCGACCACCTCGCCAAACACACGCTGGGGTCGGTGCTCGCCGCCGCGCGCGGAGTCTCGCCGTGGCCCGACACCGGCGCGACCAAGGCCAAGCGCACGCGCAGATAGATCACGCAGCACCGCGAACAGCGTGCAAGTGCGGCGCTACGACAACGTGGCGAGCAACGCCGCAAAGTCGGCGGGCAGCGCCGCGGTAAACGTGCGGCGTTCGCCGTCGCGCGGGTGCTCGAACGCCAACTCGCGGGCGTGCAACATCGGCCGGCGCGGCGACAAACCGGGGCGAACCCCGCCGTATTGCGCGTCGCCGACGACGGGGTGGCCGATCGACGCCAAATGCACGCGAATCTGGTGGGTGCGCCCGGTCTCCAAGCGGCACTCGAGCAGGGCCGATTCTTTGGGCGAGTGAAAGGCGCGCTCGAGCGCGTAGTGCGTGCGCGATGGCTTTCCGTCGACCACGACCGCCATGCGGGTCGGGTCGCGATGGTCGCGGCCGATCGGCGCGTCGATCACACCGTTGATCGAGACAGGAGTGCCCCACACGAGTGTCGAGTAGACCCTGCTCACCGTGCGAACGGCGAGTTGGGCAACGAGCGACTCGTAGGCGTGCTGCGTGCGGGCGACGACGATGAGCCCCGTCGTGCCCGCATCGAGGCGGTGCGCGATGCCCGGGCGCAACGGGTCGCCCACTTCGGCAATCTCGGGATACGCATGCAGCAGGAAGTTCACGAGCGTGCCCGTCTTGTTGCCGGCGCCAGGATGCACGACGAGGGCGGCTGGCTTGTTCACCACGATCACGTCGTCGTCAGCGTGCACGACATCGAGCACGATGTTGAGCACGGTGCTGTCTTCGGCCCGCGGCAACTCGGGACCAGCCGCCTGCGCGACGTCGACGGTGATGGTCTGGCCGAGCGCCACTTTTTCTTTGCCTGCCGTCACCACCTGGCCGTCGAGCGTGACCGCGCCCGACTCGATGAGCATCGTGGCCGCGCTGCGACTCACGTCGGCGACGAGCGAGACAACGCGGTCGATGCGCACGTCGGCAAGCGACGCCGGAATCGTCTCGGTCACCCGCCGCGTGATGCTGCCCGTGTCGTCGCTCATGCGTGAGGCTCCGCGCGTTCCTCGTTCGGCCGGCGAAGTGCGGCGAGCGCCATCGTCACTGCGCCGATCGTGATCGCCGAATCAGCGAGGTTGAAGACCGGGAACCACCGCAGGTCGACGAAGTCGACCACGGCCCCGTGCAGCCACGCATCACCGCGGAACAAACGGTCGACCAGATTGCCGATCGCTCCGCCGACGATGAGGCTCGCCGCCACCGCCGCCACGCCGCGAGCCGAGCGCCGCATCCACGACACCACCACGATCACGATCACGAACCCGAGCGCGCCGATCACCGGCCCGGCGCCCGTTGCTTGCGAGAACGCCATGCCCTTGTTGAACGCGAGATTGAAGCGCAGCGACCCGACCAGGTCGATCGTGCGCCCGCCCGACAGTCGGTTGAGCGCCCAGTGCTTGGTCAGTTGATCGGCGATCACGATCGCCGCAATCACCAGCCACGGCCGCCGCACCACGGCGGCGGTCATCGACTTCCGAGTCCGCCGGCGCGCTCAGTGACGAGCTCGGTGGCCCACGGCAGCACCTCGAGGCGCTCGCGCGGAATCGGCAGTCCCGAATACGTGGAGTAGCCGTACTCGCCGATTTCCATCCGCCGCAGTGCGATGTCGATCGCCTCCACTTCGGTCTTGGCCTGCTCGGAGAGCACGAGATCGCGGTCGCGCTCGACCACCATCGTGTCGCCCTCGCCGCCCTCTTCGCCGAAGTCGACGTCGCCCATCTCTTGGGCGTTCACGATTTCTTGGGCGTCTTCTTCGAGGCGCCTGGCTTGGCCGAGCAGTTCGCCTCGCTTCTCGATCAGGAGCGCGCGCTGAGCGCGCAGGAAGTCGATGTCGAAGTCGGCAGTCGGAGTGATGCCGTCGATGGGCTCGTACTTCTCGATCGGCGGCTTGACGGGCTTGGCCATCGCCTTTTCTTGCTGCTCGCGGATGCGACGCTCGTCTTCTTCGCGAATCGCGCGCACGCGCGCCCGCTCGGCTTCGCGAGCCTGGCGCTCGGCTTCTTTCGCCTTGTTGATCTTGTCGCGCTCGCGCTGTTTCTCGCGCCGTTCTTCTTCGATGATGGCGCGCTTGCGGGCCTGCTCGCGGCGGCGCTCTTCCATCGCCACTTGACGCTCGAGGTCACGGCGCTTCTTTTCTGCAAGGCGTTCTTTGAGCACACGCTTGCGTTCGGCCAACTTCTCGCGCTGCCGTCGCTTGCGTTCGCGCTCGGCTTCTCTGCGCGCGAGTTTTCGTGCGCGCTCAGCGGCGAGGCGCGCCAGCTTCCGCGCGCGGTCGTCTTTCTTGCGCTGGGCGGCTTTCTTCTTGCGCAGCGCCTCGGCCTTTTGGCGGGCGATGCGGCGCTGCAGCTCGGCCTTCTTCTTGGCTTTCTTGCGGCGCAACTCTTCGGCGCGCCTGCGGGCTACCTTCATCGCGGCTTCGCGCCTGGCTTTGGCGGCGCGGCGCTTGGCCTCCAGCTTCTGGCGGGCCTTGCGGCGACGGGCCTCTTCCGCCTTGCGACGGGCGTTCTTGCGACGGCGCTCTTCGAGCAGCCGGCGGGCCTTCTTGCGCCGGGCTTCGTCGGCGGCGCGGCGCTTGGCGGCAGCCAAGAGTGCAGCCTTCTTCTTGGCGGCGGTCTTCTTCTTGGCCAAAGCGGCCTGTTTCTTGGCCGCCGCTGCTTTCTTCTTCGCCAGCGCAGCCTTCCTTTTCGCCAGAGCAGCCTTCTTCTTGGCTAAAACTGCTTTCTTCTTCGCCAGAGCAGCCTTCTTCTTGACCAAAGCGGCCTTCTTCTTGGCGGCAGCTTTGCGCTTGGCGGCTGCGTTCATGACCCCGTCAGGGTAGCCGCTCGACTCCGACATGCAGCGACATCTCATCGAGCGTCGCGTTGGCCGCAGCACCCGCGCCGACGCCGCCATACGACACGTCGCGCGCGAGCGTCTCTGACTTCAGCATCGCTTCGTGCGCGCGAACGGCGGCCAGCACCTCGTCGGGCGCCCCGAGCACGAGGCGAATGCGGTCGGACACGTGCAGTCCGGCGTCGCGTCGCGCCTGCTGCACGAGCCGGATCACATCGCGCGCGGTTCCTTCGCGGCGCAGGTCGTCTGACACGGCGAGGTCGAGCACCACGATGCCATCTTCGCCGCCGAGCGCGGCACTGCCCCGCTCTCCGTCGCCGGTCGCGACCAACTTCAGCGAATACTCCCCCTCGCGCAACTCCACACCGCCCGCGGTCACGCGCGAACCGTCGATCTTCCAGTCGCCCTGCTTCACCGCACCAATCACCTTCTGCGTGTCGGCGCCGAGGCGCGGGCCGAGCACGGCGGGCGTGACGAGCAACTCGCGGCGTGCATACGCGTCCACGTCGGCACTCAGCACCACCTCGCGCACGTTCACTTCGTCTTTCACGATGTCGACGAAGTCGCGCAGAGCGGCGGCGCGCGGACTCGCGACCACGAGCGACGCGAGCGGCTGACGCACGCGCAACTGGTGCGCCTTGCGCACCGACAAGGTGGACGAGCACACGTCACGCGCCAAGTCCATCGACGCGACGAGCGCGTCGTCGGCGGGCAGACCCTGCACGGTCGGCCACGTCGTGAGGTGCACGCTGCGCTCGCCGGTGAGACCGCGGTAGATCTCTTCGGTCACGAGCGGCAGCAACGGCGCAGCGACCCGGCACACGACCACGAGCACCGTGTGCAGCGTGTCGACGGCGGCCTGATCTCCGTCCCAGAAGCGGTCGCGGCTGCGGCGGATGTACCAGTTGGTGAGCACATCGAGGAACTCGCGCACCTGCGCGCACGCCTCGAACAAGTCGTTGCGCTCGAAC
>Ga0233425_10002992_pt1 | contig 31867 bp, 27 predicted proteins | sample Watercolumn_Towu_2_FD_181712 | JGI IMG/M metagenome (GOLD analysis project Ga0233425, IMG submission 181712) | Freshwater microbial communities from Lake Towuti, South Sulawesi, Indonesia - Watercolumn_Towuti2014_140_MG | ecosystem: Environmental > Aquatic > Freshwater > Lake | place... | reverse complement strand
ACAGGCAGGACCTGCAGGAATGTATTTGTCGTGAGCTTAATAGCCGGATTTTCAGGATTTATGCTTGGTCTGCTTTTTGCTCCAGAGTCCGGCAGGAAATTCAGGGGCAAAGTTGCTGAAAAGTTTCTTGAAATAATTGACCGCAGCAAGTTTGCAATGGTTGAAGCCAGGGTAAAAGCTGAAGAATTCATTGAAAGAAACCTTGATAAAAAAGAAGAAGAGAAACAGTAAGGTACCGGCATTTACTTTAATGTTTTAATGGCGGATTTTTTTATACCTGGGGGATTCAGCGGGTTTTTACAAATTTAAATGAACAGCAAATACTCCAGTGGGATTTTTACTGTAAAATCCTCAACCATTTTTAATTCCCTGCTTCCAAATACCAGGCCGTACTTACCGTTTACTTTTTTCTGTGTATTTAATACCTGTAAAACGTCTTCTTTGCTAAATCCTGTTTCTATTATAATTTTTTTTTATATTAATCATATTTTTTATCCCAGGCATAAAAGCATTTTATTTAACAGAGAAAATCAATACAGTAATTAAATGTCCGGGTTTATTTACCTTGAATTTGCCTTAATTCAATTATATGTGTATTGTTGACATCATATATTTACTATAGTAAAATTTTCGCTTGCATGCCGAAGAAGTCGGCATTTTAGGGGCCGTTAGCTCAGCAGGTAGAGCACCGGACTTTTAATCCGGGTGTCGAAGGTTCGACTCCTTCACGGCTCACCAGGGATATTGTTATCTTATCAGATATTTAGATATATTTGCTTTTGTTTTTTATTTTTAAGGCCCGTTCGTCTAGGGGTTAGGACAGCAGATTTTCAATCTGCCAGCAGGAGTTCGATTCTCCTACGGGCTACCAAGTGGGCGATTAGCTCAGCTGGGAGAGCATCTGCCTTACAAGCAGGAGGTCGTAGGTTCAAACCCTACATCGCCCACCACTTAGTTTTACCCGTTGCACAGGTTCAGCGGAGCTGTCGTCTAGCGGTTTAGGACACGTGCCTGTCACGCACGAGGTCGCGGGTTCGAATCCCGTCAGCTCCGCCATTTAAAGTAAAATGGCATAACTTATATTTTGACTTTAGTAAGATGCTGTAAGACATGGCTGAATAAATTCCGGCGAGATAGCTCAGTTGGTAGAGCAGTGGACTGAAAATCCACGTGTCCGCAGTTCGATTCTGCGTCTCGCCACCACTTTATTTGATATCACCAAATAAATCCTGTTAAAATATATCCTGTTATGAATTATTTCTTTATCACAACTTTAATTTTTCTTTTATCATTCTTAATAACCCTCATCTTTTTAATACTGTCTCTTAAAAAATCAGCTTTGCAAACCAGCAAGCTTGAACATGACAAAAACGGGCTTAAAGAAAAAGTACACAAACTTGAAACCATCAAGGATGAACAGAAAAAAATACTTGAAATGGCACTTGATGCGATTCCTGACGGAATAGTATTGCTTGACAGGGAATTGCGGGCAGTAAATATAAATCAGGCAATTATTAATCTATTTCACCTTGACAGGTTAAAATCAATAGGCGAAAGGACAATATTTATATTTAATAACAGAAATATCGAAATACTGGTAGAAGATGCAATCTCTTCAGGAATGCCAAGGAAAAAAGATATTGTCTTTTACGGGGATGAGGAAATATCTCTGAGCGTAGATGCAATACCTGCAGGGCTTGAAACATACAGCCTTATTATGGTTTTTAATAACATAACACAGGAAGTGGAGTTTTCAAGGCTCAGGAGCCAGTTTGTTGCAAATGTATCACATGAGATGCGAACGCCTCTTACATCAATTAAGGGTTACATCGAGACATTGATTGACAGCAAAGGTACTGCCGGCAGCAAAAAAGATGCTGAAAACACTTCAAAATATCTTTCAAAAGCTCTTCTGGAAGCAGAGCGTCTCAATTTGCTTATAGAAGATATATTGAATCTGTCAAATATCGAATACAGGCGCAATATACTTTTCAAGCAAAAGCTTGATATAGTTGAAATAATCAATGAATGTATAAGCTCACTTAATTTGCTTGCAGAAAAAAATAATGTAAATATAGAATTTATACACAAAAAAGAACGCAGCATGCTTCAAACAGAAGAAGCTCTTTTTATGCAGGTTGTGCGAAACCTGGTTGAAAATGCAATATTTCATGGCGGGAACGGCACGACTCTTAAAATAATGATTGAGGAAAATGAAGGGGAAACCATACTGTCATTTGAAGATAACGGCAGGGGCATCGACAGCCTGGACCTCCCATATATATTCCAGAGATTTTACAGGGGCAAAGCCGGCTATAAAAATTTCCGTTCAGGCTCAGGGCTCGGCCTTTCTATTGTAAAGCACATTGTAGAGCTGCATCGCGGAAATATAGAGGTGTCGAGCCAGCCCGGCAAACAGACAAAATTTGTACTGACTTTTCCGAACTGAAAGAAAGGTTATAAGATGGCAAAATTAATTTATACAGTAGATGATGAAGAAAACATTCTTGAGATTGTCAACGTTAACCTTGAAAAAAATGGTTACAGGGTAAAAGGCTTCTCTAATGGGCAGGATTTTCTTGCCAGGTTCAGGCAGGAAAAACCGGATCTTGTAATACTTGATCTTATGCTGCCCGACATGGATGGCTATGAAATATGCAGGCAGATAAAAGCAAGCAGCCAGGTTCCCGTGCTTATACTTAGCGCCAAAGGGGAAGAGCTTGATAAGGTCCTTGGCCTTGAGCTTGGTGCAGAAGACTATATGGTCAAGCCTTTCGGGCTGCATGAATTACTTGCAAGGGTAAAGAATATAATCAAGAGAGCAGAGCTTATATATAAAGACATAGATAAATTGGCTTTAAAAAGCAGTTATGATTTTGATGATATAAATCTTACTATTGATGAAGACAGGCATGAAATCAAGCTTGAAGGGCAGCAGATTCACCTCAATCCCAAGGAATTCAAAACCCTGGTGCTGCTCATCAAGGATATTGATAACCTTGTAACAAGAAACGACCTTATAAGGCTCGTCTGGGGGGAGGATTATTATGGGGACACGAGGACCCTTGATGTACACATAAGAAGAATAAGGGAAAAAATGCCTTTTAAGGATTTCGGCTCAAAATATATAAAAACTGTCCATGGTATCGGCTACAAGCTTATAAGCAGCACAGGGCTGAAGGAAAATAAAATTTAATATTTTTTTAACATCTTCACATCCAGTTAAATGTATAATCATATCATTGTATTGAATTGCTTTTATAGCAGGTAAATAAAAAAACTGTTTTTATTGAGCAAAAAAATTAGCCAAAAAAAAATTTTACTGTGTGTTTGAAAATATATGTTTTTAATAAAAAATATAAAAAACTTAAGTCGCCTATTTACAAATAGTACGGGAATTTTAAAAGAGCCTTTTATTGCCATATCTGTTTTAGTTGTTCTTCTTTTCCAGGCGGCTGGATGCAGTCTTGTTTACCAGGATAGCGGTTTTAATGTCCAAGGGGAAAAAGCAGGCGACAATATCCAAATCAATGGAAAAGCTCAATTTGATGGCGAAATCCTTGTAATAACCGGTTCAACTACAATGCTTGAAGTTACAAATATGTGGGCCGAAGCGTTTATGGCAAAAAACGGCTCAGAAGTTACCGTAAACGGCGGCGGTTCTGGTGAGGGAATAAATTCCCTGCTTAACGGAAGCACCGACCTGGCAAATTCTTCAAGGGAGATCCAGGACAAGGAAAAACAGATAGCCTGGGACAATGGCCGGGACATAAGGGAGTACTCAGTGCTGATGGACGGGCTGGCCATTATAGTAAGTAAAAATGTAATGATAGAGCAGATATCCATGGAGCAGCTATCAGCAATATTCAGGGGCCAGATAACAAACTGGAAAGAGATTGGAGGAAATGACAGGCCCATTGTCGCTGCAGCAAGGGATTCCACTTCCGGAACCGGAGAATATTTCCTCCAGGAAGTAGTAAGGCTTGGGGATAAAAGTAGCGACAGCGAATACACTGACATGTGCCTGCTTTTGCAGTCTACGGCTGAAGTTGTAAATGTGGTTGGAGGAAATGACGATGCCATCGGATTCATAGGATTGGGTTATCTTAAAATTGCCGGGGATAATATAAAGCCTGTGAAAGTTACAAAATACTTGAGCGGGCAGGGTGTTGCAGCTACTGTCGAAACTGTAAGGGATAATAGTTATCCATTATCCCGGGGCCTCTATATTTATGCAGACTTAAAAAACTTCAGCCCTCTAAGCAGCGCTTATATTGATTTTGTATACAGTAAACAGGGACAGGATACCGGCATTGAGGCAGGATTTGTCCCGGTGAAATAATTTAAACGTTAAAAACAATGCAGGCAAACAGGCAATTTAAAAAGGGAAGCAGCACAAGGAAAATTAAGACATTCCTTACAGAAAAGGTCGTCTTTCTAAATGGCATCCTGACTATTATAGTGCTGGGCGTAATTCTTGCGCTGTTGCTTTATAATTCAATCAGGTTCTTTACCAGCTATTCGGCCGCCTCTTTTTTCGGGGGTTTAAAATGGTCCCCGACAAATGATAAATTCGGTTTTGTGCCGTTGCTTACTGGTTCACTTTTGACGACATTTGCTTCAATTTTAATTGCAATACCTCTTGGAATAGGTTGTGCTATTTATATAGGTGAGCTTGCACCCCGTATTGTCCGGGAAATATTAAAGCCAATCATAGAAATACTTGCGACAATACCATCTGTGGTAATCGGCTTTATAGGAATAAAACTGGTTGCGCCCTTTATAAAGGATGTTTTTAATTTGAGCATAGGGCTAACTGCGCTTACAGGCGCAGTAATGCTTGCATTCATGAGCCTGCCGACAATTGTCTCAATATCAGAAGATGCCATAAATGCAGTGCCCAACCGCTACAGGTATGCTTCTCTTGCGCTGGGTGCCACAAAGTGGGAAACAACCTATAAAGTAGTTGTCCCTACGGCTTCATCAGGAATGATGGCAGCAGTGATGCTTGGGCTTGGAAGAATCGTCGGCGAAACCATGACAGTTCTCATGCTTACCGGCAATTCACCCAGGATAGTATTTTCTTTCCTGCAGCCCGTAAGGACAATAACTGCAACTATTGCTGCAGAAATGGGCGAAACTGCACAGGGAGGTACCCATTATTCAGCATTATTTGCCATAGGGCTCATTTTATTTTTAATAACTTTTGCTATTAATTTTGTTGGAGACAGTTTTACTAACAGGATAAAGAAGATGTAGTAAAACAAGCATAAACAGAAAGATTTAACAAATGCCGGCTATTGTGGAAAATAAAAGACCAATCACTATGGGGCGGAAGAATTTGACCCAGAAATTCTTTTATACAATACTGCTTATAATCACGCTTGTTGTGGTGGCATTTGTTTTCGGGATAATCATATATTTAATTGTCAAAGGAGCGGGCGCCATAAACTGGGAGTTTTTGAGCCAGAAACCCCGTGCCGGCATGAGGGAAGGAGGAATATTCCCTGCAATACTTGGAACTCTTTGCCTTATAATAGGCACCATAATAATATCTTTGCCAATCGGTATACTTGCAGCAATATATCTTAATGAATATGCGCGAAAGAACAGGATGACAAGAATAATAAGACTTTCAATTGTAAACATGGCTGGCGTGCCCTCAGTTGTATTCGGATTATTCGGGCTTGCATTTTTTGTAATTTTACTACAATTCGGAAAATCAATACTTGCGGGTTCACTGACACTTGCGTTCCTGATTCTTCCTGTAATAATAACTGCTTCAGAGGAAGCTCTTAAAGCAGTGCCAGATACTTACAGGCATGCGTCTCTTGCGCTGGGCGCATCAAAGTGGCAGACAATAATTAAAGTAATACTGCCGCAGGCTTTGCCCGGCATTATAACCGGTTCTGTAATAGGAATAGGAAGGGCAGCAGGCGAGACTGCACCGATAATGTTTACTGTTGCTGCTTTTTCACAACCAAATCTACCAGAATCTATTTTCAGCCAGGTCATGGCACTGCCGTTCCATCTTTATTCTCTCGCGACACAGGTTACAAATCCTCCTGAAGACAAGCAATGGGGCACGGCGCTTGTGCTTCTGATGCTTGTATTGTTCTTTGCAGTAATCGGTACGGCACTGAGAACAAGAGCAAGGCTTAGAAGAAAAGAATAAACGCTGGAATGAAAACAGCTGCTCTGATAATATACTGATAATATAATATAATAAGATATACGATAATTAGATATAAATGAATTCCTGAGAGGTTTAAAATGAGGAAAACACTCGATGAAAAATTAAATGAGGTATCAGCAGACATACTTGAGATGGGGAGCCTTATACAGGATACGGTAAGCGATGCCATTAAGGCAATGGTTACCGGAGACACTGAGCTTGCCCAGAAAATCATAGACAATGATTCCAAAGTCGATGATTACGACATTAGTATAGAGGAAAAATGCATGTACATACAGGCGGAGCATCAGCCTGTAGCTGGGGACCTAAGGCTCATACACAGCATTTATATAATAGTTATTTACCTTGAGAGAATCGGCGATATCGCGGTAAGCATTGCAAAACTTGTAAAAAGGCTATATTTACAGGAGAAGACCCCGATACATAAAAATATCCTGGACCTGTTAATCGAAATGGGAAATGTTGTAAAGACTATCCTTGAAAAAGCGCTTAAAGCATTCAAAAATAAAGATGAAAAACTTGCCTCGAAACTGGAACAGATGGACGATACAATCGATGACCTGCAGAAGACGCTTTACCAGAAGCTCTACAGCACTCATTCACAGAATGAAGATTATGTAAGGTTCGTAACAAATATTTCTCTTGCAAGCAGGTACCTTGAAAGAATAGGGGACAATTCTGTAAATATCGGGGACCGCGTAGTATATTTCCTCACCGGTGATTTCAAGGCAATACACAATGACCTTTAAATATCACAATAATAATCAATAAATGCCTGCATAGGAAACTACTGTTTTTAGCATAAGCTCTGAAAATAAAAAATAACAATAATATATTTTAAAAAAGCGCGGAAAATAAAATAACCTAAGCAGAAATGAATTAATTGTTCTAATTGGGGCAATAAGGATTTCATTAAAGCAGTAAGCGAGGAAATAGTAAATATAATTAAATTAATATATTCTTATATATTATATATTGATATATTTATTTTTTTCACTATAATATTAAATACTCTAATTTGTTAGGAATTATAACAAGGTAATATTATTTAAGGAGGAAAAATGGTAAAAGAAGGTTCAAAGACACTTGCTAATTTAAAAGAAGCATTTGCAGGCGAATCACAGGCAAATAGGAAATACCTGGCTTTTGCAGCTAAAGCTGATGCTGAAGGTTATCCCCAGGTTGCAAAGCTCTTCAGGGCAGCAGCAGATGCAGAGACTGTACATGCACTTGCACATTTTAATGCAATGGATGGGGTAAAAAGCACAAAAGAAAACCTGGCAGCTGCTGTGGGAGGAGAGACTTTTGAATTCAAGAATATGTATCCCGGCATGATTTCTGAAGCAGGCGCTGAAAATGAAGACATTGCACAGATAAGCTTCATGAATGCAAATGCTGTTGAGCAGGTCCATGCAAAACTTTACCAGAAATACCTCGATAACCTTGCAGGTCTTGCCGCAACTGATATTTATGTGTGCCAGGTCTGTGGAAATACTGTAGAGGGCGAAGCTCCTGATGTATGCCCCGTTTGCGCAGCACCTAAAAGCAAGTTTAAAAAGATTGACTGATTTTAATTTTTAAAAAAAGAATAAAATACTTTGATTTTTAACAATTTAAGGGTTTAAAAACAGAGGGAATTATTATAAGCTAAGTATGGGCTGGTTCCTGTTATAATTGTATCAGGTACCAGCTCATTATTTATTATGCAAAAAGATCCTAAAAACCAAACTGTTTCAGGCAAAATTTTGCAGGAACCTGTGCTATATGTATGTGCAACGCCAATAGGAAATCTTTCTGATACAAGCTTCAGGCTCCTTGAGGCCTTAAAATCAGCAGACCTTATTATTGCAGAAGATACAAGGTCGGTAAGAAATATTTTTTCAAGATATGATATCAAAAAACCAGCAGGCAGCGTAATAAGCTACCAGGATTATGCAGGGCCTGCCAAAACCCAAAATATAGTTGAAAAAATAAAAAATACCGGTATTTCATGCCTAGTATCAGAATCAGGAATGCCTGCTATCCAGGACCCGGGATATAAGATAATCAGAAGCTGCATTGAAAACGGGATAAAAGTATCTGTTGTGCCTGGGCCGAATGCAGCAATAAGCGCGCTTGTTTTATCAGGGCTGCCGACTGACAGCTTTCTTTTTATAGGATTTTTGCCTAAGACTGCTGCCAAAAGAAAAGAAAAACTACTTGAACTGGCATATTTATCTTATACAATGATATTTTATGAATCTCCTTTAAGAATCGCGGGTTTGCTAGAGGAAATGGCCGGTGTTTTTGGAAACAGGCAAGCATGCCTTGCAAGGGAAATCACAAAAATCTATGAGGAAGTAATCAGGTCAAACCTTGACAAGCTTTCAGCAATGATTGCAAATGGTAAAATCCTAAAAGGGGAGATTGTTTTAATAGTAGAAGGATATAAGAAAGGGCCGGTTAAAGATTTTGAAAGCAGTGACATAATAAAAGAGTTTGCCCGGCTTTCAGCAGCAAATATAGACCGGAAAGATATATTTAAAATAATTCAATCAAAATATGATATAGACCGCCAGACATTGTATAATATCACAACAGGCAAATCCAGAAAGCCATGAAAGGAAATTAAAGGCAGCCTCCTGTAATAAACTGTGGTGGGTAACAGGTGAAAATCATAAGATAAAATAAAAATGGCTTGATTTATGAGGTAAAGATAATGAAAAATGAAAATGTTCCAGGAAAAGAGAAATTCTATATAACCACAGCTATTCCCTATATGAATGCAAAGCTTCATTTAGGGCAGGTCTATGAATTCATCCTGGCCGATGTGATGGCAAGATATCACAGACTGCTTGGAAGGGATGTGTTTTTCCTTACCGGTTCTGATGAACACGGGCAGAAAATATTCAAGACCGCAGCATCAAAGGGCATTACACAGAAAGAGTATGTAGATGGCATGGTTGCAGACATGAAAAGGATACTGAAGCTTTATTGTATAAGCAATGATGCTTTTATAAGGACCACTGACCAAAATCATGAAAAAATTGTCCAGAATATATATGAGAAAATAAATAAAAATGGCGATGTTTACAAAAGCACTTATGAGGGCTGGTATTGCGTACCCTGCGAGACATTTTTCATGGACAGCCAGTTACTTGATGGAAAATGCCCCCAATGTAACAGGGATGCTGAATGGGTAAGTGAAAACAATTATTTTTTTGCGCTTTCAAAATATGAGGATAAACTTGCAAAGCACCTTGAAGAAAATCCTGATTTTGTCATCCCCCAGACAAGGAGAAACGAGGTACTCGGGCTATTAAAACAGGGGCTAAAAGATCTAAGTATATCAAGGACCACAGTCAAATGGGGGGTTCAGATACCTTTTGACCCCGAGCAGTACAGCTATGTATGGGTAGATGCTTTAATCAATTATATATCAGCGCTTGGCTACAGCAGCGCCGATGACAGCCTTTACCTTAAATACTGGCCCACTGACCAGCACCACATAGGCAAGGACATACTAAAGTTTCATACAGTGATATGGCCAGCCCTCCTTATGTCACTTGGTGTAAAGCTTCCAGAGCATGTGGTCATTCATGGGTGGATAATGAAAGGCGAGGAAAAACTGTCAAAGTCAAAGGGCATAACGCTTGACCCTGATGAAATGGCAGCAGAATACGGAGTCGATGCAATTAGGTATTTCTTTACAAGAGAAATATCTTTCGGGCTCGACGGCTCATTTACGGAAGAAGCTATGCAGAAAAGGTATAATGCGGAGCTTTCAAATGATTATGGAAACCTTGTTTCAAGGACACTTGCCATGATTGATAAATACAGGCAAGGAGTAATTCCGTTAAAAACTGAAGGTGATGCGGCTCTAATACTTAAGTGGCAGGAGACAAAAAAAGGCGCAATCGATGCCATACTTGCATTTGACTATGCAAACTGCCTGGTCATTATCTGGGATTTTATAAATGCTGCAAATAAATACATAGAGGACAGCAGGCCCTGGGAGCTTGCAAAGGCAGAAGATAGTGTGCAGAAAAAGAAATTGGATAATATACTATATAGCCTTGCTGAATGTATAAGGCTTTCTACAATATTGGCCGGCCCTTTTATGCCTGCAATGGCAGAAAAAATATTCGGGCAGCTTGGCATTGGATTAAATCCAGCACAACTTTTGCTTGAGGAGCATGGAAACTGGGGTGTCTTTGAAGGTAATACAAAAACTGGCACAAGGGAAATCCTGTTTCCGAGAATCGAAGTTCAGAAGTAGTAAATGGATTAAGAATTGATGTATACAAAAGATAATCATGAACCTTATTTAATAGACACGCATGCCCATCTTGATATGCTGAGGCAAATGGCGCCTACAGTTGCTGTCAGTGAATCTTTTCATGAAGGTGTAAAGTATATAATCAATGTCGGCTCAAGCATTGAGGGAAGCAGACAGTCTTTAAAATATGCCATGGAATTTGAAAATGTATTTGCATCAGCAGGAATACATCCTCATCATGCAAGTGAGCAGCAAGATATTAGCTACATCGAAATACTTGAAGAGATAATAAGCAGCAGCAAAAAAGTAATTGCAATAGGGGAAACAGGATTTGATTATTTCAGGAACTTGAGCCCCAAAGATGAACAAAAAAAAGTGTTTATTGAACATATAGCTCTTGCTTTAAAATATAATCTTCCCCTTGTGATCCATGACAGAGACGCCCATGAAGATATGTATGAAGTCCTTAAGGAGTACCATAACGAAGAAAACTTCAGGGCGGTTATACATTGTTTTTCAGGAAACGTTGATTTTGCTGTCAAGTGCCTCGAACTGGGATGTTTTATTTCTTTTACAGGGGTCATAACTTTTCCCAATGCAAAAAGCTTAATCGATGTAGTCAAGGAAGTCCCGCTCGAACGAATGTTTCTTGAAACTGATGCCCCGTTTCTTGCTCCGCAGCAGGTAAGGGGAAAGGAAAACTACCCGGGCTATGTAAAATATATAGGGGAAAAAATAGCAGAGATAAAAAATACTTCATTTGAAAATGTTGCATCGGTGACATCAAAATCAGCAATGGACTTTTTTAACTTAAAATAAAGCTTTAAGGCATAGTTAATAAAAACAATTAAATATTTAATGAATAATTATATAAGCTCTCCCACCAGCACTTTAAGTATTCTTAAGAAAAACAATATAGTTTTAAGAAAGACCCTTGGCCAGAATTTCCTGGTTGATACCAACATACTTAAAAAAATAGTAAGGGCCTCGGGTACAACAGAAGATGATATTGTTCTGGAAATAGGAAGCGGGATAGGCTCGCTCACAGAAATTTTAGCGCAGGCAGCAAAAAAAGTCATATGTATAGAAATAGACTGTAAGCTTGTAAATGCATTTAATGAAAATTTTTCCGAGCCCACAGGGGCCCTTTTTAAAGAAAAAATAGTAATTATTAATGAAGATGCCATGAAGACCGATTTTGAAAGATTAAATGAGCAAAACCGGCTCAGCAGGGTTGTTTCCAACCTACCTTATAAAATTGCTGCACCCTTTATAATAAAAATCCTTACCCAGTTACCAGGCTTAAAGAATATGCTCCTTACAATACAAAAAGATATTGCTGAAAGGTTGCTCTCTAAGCCCGGTGATAAATATTACAGCTCATACTGTGTAAAGGCAAATTATCTAGCAGATTTTAAAATACTGTTTTCAGTTCCCCGTAAATGTTTTTTTCCGGTTCCTAATATAGATTCAGTTGTGATGGAAGTTATCCCTAAAAATATAACCAGAAGTGAAATCGGACCGGAACGCCTTGGCAGATTTTTCAGTTTTATCGAATATTGCTTCATTCATAGAAGGAAAAAACTTATAAACTCTCTTGAGGCTGCATTCAAGGCACAGTTTTCAACTAAAAACCATTTAAATGATTATATTGACAAAAAAGATTTAATAGTTAAAATGCTACATGGTATTGGAAAAGGGGCAGATATAAGGGCAGAACATCTTTCTTTACAGGATTTTGAAAAGCTCTTTTTATCAATTTACAGCATTCCTGGCATACCTATAAAAAAATAAAATATGACAGTAAGTAAAAAAATAACTTTAAATTCCTCAGGGAAAATAAACCTTTATTTAAATGTCAGCAAAGACTTAAGGCCCGACGGATACCACGAAATAAAATCCATTATGCAAAGTATAAGTCTTTCTGATGTGCTTGATTTTGAGGTAAACCATAATTATGGCATAAAACATATTGAGCCGGGCAATGGCAGCAGCAAGAGCAAAACAGGCGGGGTACTTGACAGTAATGGCATATCAATAACATGCAATAATGTTGATATTCCTCTAAATGAAAAGAACCTTGTTCATAAAGCTGCACACCTTATATTGAAGAATTTTAACCTTGAGAAAAAATACAATATAAAAATAAATATCAAAAAAACTATTCCTGTAGGAGCCGGTCTTGCGGGAGGCAGCAGCAATGCAGCTGCAACTCTTATTGCACTTGACAGGATATTTAATCTTAAGCTAAGTGAAGAACATTTAAAGGCTATGGGAAACCAGGTCGGTTCGGACGTGCCATTCTGTATTTCTGGGGGAACTGCGCTTGTAGAGGGAAAAGGTGAACTAATCTCCCAGCTACCAGATCTGCCGTTTTATTGGGTAGTTGTTGCAATAAATGGAAAGAAATTCTCTTCAGGTGATGTATACGATAAATTTGATCTTATTGGAAAATCAAAGAAACCTGTTCATGATTCGCTTGTGAAAAATCTTGTTAAAAAGAATTACCAGGATTTCTTTAAAAGCCTTGATAATGATCTTGAGGGTGTTGTGGTTTGTGAAGATACTATGGTAACAGTCTTAAAAAACAGGGCAATGGAGCTCGGCGCATTTGCTTCCCAGATGACGGGCAGCGGTCCTGCGATTTTTGCTTTCTGTGATGATTTGAAGATAGCAAGAAGCGTTCATTCAGGTTTATGTGAATTATCAGACAAGGTTTTTCTTACTTACACTACACCTTTCAGCCAAAGCATCATGAATTAAGAATCATTTAATGGGGAGTCGCCAAGTGGTAAGGCAACGGGTTTTGGTCCCGTCATTACAAAGGTTCGAATCCTTTCTCCCCAGCCATTTCGGTATGTATGTCATTTAAATTTAAACAGCTGGTGTCAGCTAAATGCTATATCAAGTCTTTCAATTCTTCTTTATTTATGCCCGCACTTTTTAAGATTGCAATACAAGTGCCTATTGGTAAATCTCTTTTATGAAATGGAACAACAACTCTTGTTTTTGTTTCAGGCTGGTAATAAATTTGATGGCTTCCTCTGGTTCTGTCCAGAACAAATCTTTTTGATTTTAATATCTTGATAATCTTGGCAGATGTTAAAACAGGTAAATCAGGCATTCTCACTTACCGTTAAAGTATACTCTAATACATTTTCTTCGGTAGGTATATCTTCACCATGGGATTTTAGGCTCTCAATATATAATTCTATGGCTTCTTTTGCATTTATTATGGATTCATCAATTGTTTCACCATAAGTAATGCAACCAGGAAGCGAGGGAACAAATACGGTATATCCTCCTTCAGGTTCCATTTTTAAAAGTATTTTATAATTTAATATTTTCACTTTTTTATTCTCATTATCTTAAAAATTTTAATAATCCTATTATGCTATTGTTTTGTTTAAAAGTAAAATAATTAAATCAATTAAACTGTCAGCAACAAATTTGGTATAAAAATAATCTTATCTGAGCTTGCAATTCTTGTTCTATCTATGAAAATATTTGTCAATAATTATTTAAAATACTGAAATAATATTATTTTAAAAATAAAGCACACCTCTTAAAATATTTAAAAGCATATAAATGAAAACCATATGATATAAAGCGACTATTAAAATGACCTAAAAATCATCCATCTATTCGTACCATTAGTACACAATAGTTATTCGGTTGCGGCTCCCTAATCAACTTCAGAACCCTTAATGGTTATAGAACTGTGAGGGCAGCCATTATTTTATATCTACAGGTTTTTCAATATATTCTCTATTTTCTTTTAACATTGTATATATGATTTCAAGCATTCTCCTGGCTACAGCAATGATGGCAGAATTTCCACTCTTCCTGGATCTTACCTTGCTGTAGTGGTACCTGAAATACTCAGAGCACCTAACTGAGGTCTGAGCTGCTTCGACTAGTGCCCAGCGCAAAAACTTATTTCCCTGCTTTACAATACGGCCGTGATGAAGTCTTGCTCCGCTTGCATGAGTTGAAGGGATAAGTCCTGCATAAGAGCTGAGCTTTCCCTTGGATGAAAATCTTCCTATATCATCTATTTCAGATTTTACAAGAAAAGCACTAAAGGTCCCTATGCCAGGCATGGTCTTTAAAAGTTCTATGTCACTGTCTTCTATGGATTTTTTATCTATCTGGGATTCGATGTCCTTTATTTTTTTATTTATCTCATCCATTAGATCAAGGTATCCTTTAAGTATTCTGTAATCAGTTGGGCATATTTTTGTATCTCTTAAGATCTTTATCCCAGTTCTTGTAAATATATCCGTTAGATTATCAAGGCCAAAGTAGCTGTCTGTATTTCGGTCAACAATGGAGTGTATTTTGTTCTTTACCTGTGTTCTTATCCGTACAAGTGACATTCTTGATCTAAGCAGCAGCTTGTTTTCCATGGTAGCCCTTGACGGCACGTATGCTGCCGGAAGCATGTCTGCTTTTAGCATATATGCAAGTGCGGCTGAGTCAATTTTATCTGTCTTTATTTTGGCTTCTCCTATTATCCTTGTCTTAAGCGGATGGGCAAGAACTATTGTGTCTGCTGCTTCTTCAGCTGCTCTGTAGTAATATGGCCAGTTATATGAGGCCTCCATTGCTACAGATAGCTCATTCCTTTTACCCTGTCTTTTTAAGTAGTAGAGAACGTCTCTTGATTTTGCTCCTATTTGGGTCTTTGATAAAATATTGCCATCACCATCCAAAACAGTTGCAAAAATACTTTTTTTGTGCAAATCTAATCCTATGTATTTCATGTGCATCTCCTTTTATTTAACCTTAGGTTATTGATAAATTAATTTTATCATAGGCCTCATAAAGGGGATGCACTCTTGTTTTTAAGTGAGTTATTTTTTTCTGGATTTTCATGCTATCAACTTTGTTCGCTATGGCCAGCTAGATAAGATTTATTAATCTTTTATTTTGAAATATCTAAATATTAAAAATCCAATGTCGATTTATTTCTTCAGTTTGTTTTGCAAGGAGTTTTTTAAATTCCTCTCTTTCCATAGAGTTTTATTGTATCATAAAAATAAATCCAAAATCAGTAACAATGTTCAAGACCAATACTGATTCATCAACAATATTTAGTTGATAAAAACGAAAACTACGTTAAAATACATTTCTAAAAGGTTGGTGTCAGGCACCATTAATAATCCGAAAGATTTCTACTTTATTTTTTTATAGTAAGGTAATTCTAATAAAAACTACACAATTCAAAGAAAAATACGGGCAGTACGCATTGGTCGCAGGGGGCTCTGACGGGTTAGGAGCAGCTTTTGCAGAGGCAATTGCCCGGCGGGGATTGAACCTGGTTTTAATTGCGCGCCAGAAAGATCGGCTGAAAGCTGCAGCAACCAGGCTTAAAGAAATGTATGAAATCGACGTGATTCCTATTGCTGCCGATATGGCAGATTATGAAAATATTAAAGAGTTGATCAGTACCCTTAAAGTTTCAATTGGCCTGCTTGTCTATAATGCTGCATTTGCTCCGATTGGTTTATTCGAAAATACAAGCGAAGACCATCTGGCACTTGCCACAGATGTAAATGTAAAATCACCGCTGCTGCTCACAAAACTTTTATCTGCGCTTATGATACAGCAAAAACGTGGGGGCATCGTGCTGATGTCATCTCTTGCCGGGGCGCAGGGCGGTCCCAACATTGCGGCTTACGCAGCAACAAAATCATTCAACACCATTTTAGCTGAAGGTCTCTGGAAAGAATTAAAGCCGCACGGAGTAGATGTAATTGCCTGCTGTGCAGGTGCAATTCTTACCCCTGGGTATCAAAATGCTGAAAAAACCAAACTGGCGCCTGGAACACTAAAGGCCAGTGAAGTGGCTGAACAAACACTGGATGCATTGGGAAACGGCCCGGTTGTAGTACCGGGAGCAATAAATAAAATCGGCCGTTTTATGCTTACGCGGTTACTTAGCAGAAAAGCTGCAATTAATATAATGTCGAAAAACACGAAAGGCTTGTCATGAAGTTGTTTTTAGGTTTGATTACCCCACTGGTCGCATACGCTGTTATCACTCTTTTACACATCATCATTCCGGTTAAAAGAGTTAAAGGATATGTAAAAAATGAAATAACTGGGGAATTGATGAATTACAGGATAAATGGGAAATATGTTCTTCTTGCAAGTATTGCCATCTGGTTTCTGCTTGGATATTTTAATATAGTTCCATATGTATGGTTATATGAAACACGATTTTTAGGTTCTATTGGTGCAGTCATTATCGGATTAGCATATTCGTTTTATATTGTTTGCAAATATCCATCTACCGGCAGGTCTTTCATAGCTGATTTCTGGTTTGGCAGAGTAAAAGATGCGCAGCTCAGAGATGGCCTTATTGATGCAAAGATGTGGTTTTACCTTGTTGGTGCTGTAATGCTTCAATTGAATGTTCTTTCTTATGTAGCATATCATATAATGAATGTGGAAAATATAAACTATGGTTTTCTTCTTGGCTGCGCAATGTTAACATGGTTTTGCTTTGATTATCTAATATTTGAAAAAATCCATTTATACACATATGATTTTATTGCTGAACGTGTTGGGTTCAAATTAGGGTTTGGCTGCCTTGCGTTCTATCCTTATTTCTATACTATCTCACTTTGGTTTACAACGCATCTTCCCAATCCCGGCCGTCCTCTATGGCTAACAATCCTCTTTGGTGCGCTTTTTCTCTTCGGTTGGGTGCTTACGCGCGGCGCAAATATGCAGAAGTATTTCTTTAAAATTGCACCTGGCAGAAAATTCCTCTGGATAAAGCCTGAGGTACTTAGCGACGGTAAACACAGACTTCTTGCTAATGGATTCTGGGGCGCAAGCCGCCACATCAACTATCTTGGAGAAATTATACAGGCCATAGCTGTAGCCCTTGCATCGGGCTACTTTGGGGTTTGGATGGTATGGCTGTACCCGGCTTACTATATAGCACTTATGCTGACCCGCCAGGCCGATGACAATAAAGTTTGCAGGGCAAAATATGGGGAGCTTTGGGATAAGTACACTAAAAAAGTGAAATATAAGATTATCCCTTTTATATATTGAGCATAGGCGGTATATTTTTAGGTTAGCTAAGTACCCTTTTTTCTAAACCTGGGCAAAGTGTAAGCCGATATCTCTGCCTCATTTGCCTTTGGCATAAATATTGAGAGCAGGCTAATTAATTTATCATGCTCAAATAAGAGAAACAGGATTTTCATTTCCGGATAAAAATAACCAGACAATATTTTAATTACCCGAACATTCTTTAATGAAAAGATCGACTTGTTCCATATCGTTTTTATCAAGACTGGTATTTCCGGCTGCGATGTTTTCCTCCACCTGTTTTTCATCTCTTGCTCCGTAAAGCGCAACAACGGACTTTCTGGCTGCCAGCCATGCAACAGCAATGTTACCGATACTGGCGCCATGTTTTTGTGCAACTGGCTTTAAGTACTTATCAAGCAATATATTGGTCCTTTTTATATTCTCGAAAGAAAACCTGGGATCACTGATTCTTGAATCGTCTCCTTTAAATTTCCTGTCAGGGGAAAGATTGCCCGTAAGAAGCCCTTTTGACAGCGGGCTGTAGGCAAGCATTGTTACAGTATTTTTTTCGCACCATGGTAAAATAGAATTCTCCACTTCTTTGTCTAAAATACTGTATTTCTCCTGGTCAGTATCAAGAATGCCACACTTTGCATATTCAATTATTTCAGGAAGACTTGCATTACTCACACCAATGGCTCTTATTTTCCCCTTTTCCTTAAGTTTCATAAAAGTTTCCATAGTTTCAGATATTGGTGTAGTGGGATCCTGCCAGTGTGACTGATAAAGGTCAATGTAGTCAGTGTTCAGGTTCCTTAAACTGTTTTCGATTTCTTGTTCTATTGATTTGCTTCCGAGATACCGGTAAATAGGGACTCCGGGCTCATAATCAAAAAAGAATGTTCCTTTTTCAAGGTTCCATCTTAATCCGCATTTTGTAGCAATTACCAGCTTATCTCTTTTTCCCTTGATTGCTTTTGCTATTAATTGCTCAGACAGGCCCAGTCCATAAGCAGGGGCAGTATCGATAAAATTTACTCCGGCATCAATAGATGCATGTATTGCCCTGATAGATGCAGATTCATCTGTTCCGCCCCACCATCTTCCACCCATGGCCCATGTACCCAGGCCAATAATTGAGACTTCGATTTCTGATTTTCCAAGTTTGACTTTTTTCAAGTTCTCTTCTCCTTTTTGAGGTTTAATTAACCATTTTAAAATAAATAAATAATAAAGATAAAATTATCCACTGATAACTTACTGCCGCAAATAAGTGCTTTCACTGTTAAAGGTTTCGCCTGTATCGGGATGTGTGCCGGTACTTTTTATTGTTATGGATTTTCCGTCATCACTCATTGTAATTGTCGCATCCCCTGACCACCCGACAGCGGAAGGCTTGCCATCCATGGTAAACCAGTAAAGTTCCTGGCACTTCCACTTGTTATCACCTATTTTTGCTATGTTTTTAAGCTTAAGGTCGCCTAATTTAATAAAACCGGCATCTGCAAATGTCTGCCACATACCGGTCAGGGTGTAAAAGACACCGTTGGGGCCGCTAATTTCAAAAACAAATCCGCTTGAGCCCCATTTGCCGTTTAACGGCATACTCTTTTGCTCCTGGGCAGTGGTTTCTTCTGCCACAGTTTCCTGGGCAGTTGTCTCTGCTGCTGTTGTCTCTGCTGCAGTTGTTTCTGCAGCGGTGGTCTCTTCAGCCACTGTCTCAGCAATCGTTTCTTCCGCAACATTTGTCTGGGGTGAAAGTTGCAAATCAGCGAGTTTCTGCATATAGGCTCCTTCACCCTTATCATATAAGACATAGATTAAATCAGCTATGTCTGACATATAGATCATATTATCCAGTTTAGCTTCGCCATAATTATCTGCATTGCGGACCTGGTAAATAATGTCAAAACGGCCCGTGTCTTTTTTGACCTTGTCGACTGTTTCATATATACGCTCCATAAGTGTTTCAAGATCATCCTGATTATTGAATGCAGGATTGGCATTACCCAGTTTAAGGAGGCTTTTTTCATTTAGTAAATTGACCATAGCGGTGTTTTCTGTTTTAATCTTTTCAATATCAGCTTCATGGCTTGCGCGCTGTTCAAACTGTTTTCTAAGTGCCTGCTTTGTCTCTTGTGTTATCAGGATTTTTTCTTCAGGGGTAAGCTCATCCGGGTTTTTCCCGGCTATCCTGCAATAAGAACCAATGGCCTCATCATTTATTTCACTGGTGACCCCCCTCATCTGGTCCCAGAGCTCATCAAAGTTTCCTGCTTTTGCAACATATCCCCACAAGGGCCTTGCCTTATCGGAGCCCTCCCTGTAAACCTGGTACGCCTTTTCTACTTCGGTTCTGTTCCAGATATTTACCTTCCTGTCTGCAAGGTCCACCCATATGTTTTCAACCCTGGGCACTATAAATTCAGTGGATATGCCATCAATGATTTCTACAGTTGCCTCTGCCAGGTTTCCATCAGCCAGCAGAGCCGGTGCATCGGGAGCAGACGTAGAAATCCATGATTGCTGGCAAACTTCCTCAAGCGTTTTTTCAAGTTCATCCGGTGTCAGTATCTTTGGAATGTTTGCGCCAATTGAATTTACCACTTTTTGCGCAAATCTTGAAGGATCCTTGCCTGTAAGGAAGGGTGAAAGTACGCTTTCAGGGCATTCTTCTGCGACCTTGTTTCTAAGAAGTTCTGCTGCTGATGCATTGCCATCCAGCATAAAATAACGCAGTATCTCATTTACCACATCATATCTTGCCTGAAGAGCCACATCACTCATATTTGTCCTTGCCCAGCGCTCTATCGCTTTCCTGTTAACGAGGTCTTCAACATTTTTTTCCCTGCCCAGGTTGACAACTCCAAAAGTGCTTAAATGGTATGTTGTAAAAGTCACAGTCCTTTTTTCCACATTGATTTCATCAGGGACTATATAATCCCATTTGTTGCGCTCGTTAAAGTCTGCGATGTAAAAAGAGCCATCCCTGGTATTTTCGAGAGAATCCACCGCAATGGTGACCCTGACCGGCCTGTTGAGGCGTTTCTGCTCACCTCTTGCATCCAGGGAAATAGGGGAACCAAGCGGGGCAAAGGATTTTGTGTCTATCTGGGGATTTTTCTTTGGGTTTGAGAGGATGACCGTAGTCTCGCTATCAAATGCCTGCGAAGGCACATATACTGCCACATCATATTTCTCGAGGTTGCCAACAACCACATCTTCATTTCCTGCCTGCACCTCTATCGGGGTTACTATTTTTTTCTCGTACTGCCAGACTTCCGCTCCGCTTAAATTAATAGAAAAGGAATAAAGTCCAAAATGCTGGAACACAAAAAAGACAATTAAAGCAATTGCAATAATGCCTCCAAATAAAGTGGTTAAAACATCACCGGCTCTGCCGGGTTCTTTTTTTGGTTTTTTATATGGGGCGCCACAATTTGCGCAGAACTTGCTATCCGGTGCCATTTCGTTTCCACAATTATTGCATTTCATTTTTTGCCATCTCCTGTTTATATTGTTTACAGCTCAGTCTATCAGTAGCTTAAATTATTGCATAAAAAATATAAGGCGGCTGAAAAAAATAAAAAAGGATGAACCGCCAGTGTGCCGATTCTCTGTTAATTTATATAATAGGTTATTTTCTTATATAATTATAATATCTGCAGGAAGGGTATCAAATTTTTTTAATTCTTTCAAAAATATAGAAAATCTCGCGGCAGGATCAAAGGATTATTGTGAAAAATAAAAATTCTCAATACCAGCCTTAATGGTTTTATTGCCCCAATTTAAAAATTTTTATAATTTTTTTTGACTTTGAAATTAATAATAATATAATATAGTAGTAACATTATAACTAATTACTCAAAAAACAATAAGGGATTTAAAACAGATCTGTTAATATTTAGAAATAGGAAAATTTATTCGAAACAGGAAATCCATAAATAATTAAAATTCTTTTTTAAAAATCAATAGAACTGTTTAAGTCCAAGGTATTTTGAAAGGAGGCATTATATAAAATATATTTCAAAGAAACTTTTATTAAAACAAAAACGATAGGGGAGGTGTATTTTGAAAAAAATAGCTTTAATAGCTATGGTAGTTGTTCTTGCAATAGTTTTAACCTCAATCGGGGTTGGTTGCAAAACTACAACAACTGCCGAAACTACAGCAGCAGCAACCACAGCTGCAGCAGCAGAGACCACAGCAGCAGCAGAGACAACAGCAGCAGCGACCGAGGCCGCAAAGAAAGATATCGAAATTGTATTTGTGCACAAACTTCTTGGAATTCCATGGATTTTCAGGGAAACTACTGGTGTAGAACTTGCAGCAAAAGAACTGGGTATCAAAGCATCACTTACTGCACCGCAGAAATCAGGCGACGTAGTGGAACAGGTAAAGGTAGTTGAAGACCTGGTTGCAAGAGGTGTAGATGGTATTGTTGTAGTTCCAGTAGATCCGGCATCAATGGTGCCTGTATTCGAAAAAGCAAAGGAAAAAGGTATTGTGGTAATAACTTCTGAATCAGAAAACCAGCCAGGTGTTGACTATGACGTTGAGCCCTTCAATAACTTTGAATATGGCAAATGGCAAATGGATCAGCTGGTTCAATTTATGGGTGAAAAAGGAAATATCGCATGCTTTACTGGAGAACTTCCTCCTGGTACCCCTGCTTTGAATCTCTGGATAGATGGAGCACTTGCACAGGCTAAAGAAAAATATCCTGATATCAAGGAAGTCACCGAAAGACTCGCTATGCGTGATGACGCAGAACTAACATATAACCTGTCAATTGACCTTATCAATACTTACCCTGAATTAACAGGTATATTTACAACAGGTGCTTCAGGTGCTCCTGGTGCAGCAAAGGCTGTAGAGGAAAAAGGTAAAATCGGCAAGATATTTGTAGGCGGGACTTCAATACCGTCAATGACCGCACAATATCTTGATAGCGGCGCACTAAGTTTCTGTTCAGCATGGGATCCTGCTGACCTTGGCTATTCACTTGTAGCATTTGTCAATAGCCTTATAAATGGAGAAACATTTGCAGATGGACAGGATATTCCTCATCTTGGCAAGATAACAATGGCTCCATACTCGGAAGGCACCGGAACCAATGTTTACGGCCAGGCACAGGCATACTGGACAAAAGATACTTATAAAGGCGAAGATGGCCAGCCTCTGTTCTAAAATGGGCAATATGAGCTAGTTTGCTTATTGTGAGATGGTGGCAGATTTTAACTAATCTGCCACCAGTAAAAAAGATTTTTAATTCCTTTAATGAAAAAAAAATTTTAAAATTATTTATTATTTTTAAACGATTAAGGTTAAGCAATACATTAAGATTAAAAAGTATATAATCATTTTAAATTTATGGGCGAAGAATTATTAGAACTGATAAATATCAGCAAGAATTATGATGGAGTAAAAGCTCTTGACAATTTCAGTCTGATTATTGAAAAGGGTGAGATACATGCGCTTGTTGGAGAAAATGGAAGCGGTAAATCAACCTTATTAAAAATAGTAACAGGTTCTTTAGCTGCTAATGAGGGCTCTATCTTAAAAATTGAAGGAAAAGTAGTTAAAAACTACAAATCTATTGATTCAATTCATAATGGAATTGAAATCATATACCAGGATCTTGGCCTTTTCCCCAATATGACCGTTGAAGAAAATATTTCCCTCAACCAGACGCTTGAGTCAAAAAGGCAGGTAATAAACTGGAAAAAGGTAAACCAGATTGCTTTTCATGCAATGGCCCAGATAGATATTAACCTTGACCCGAAAGTTATGGTCAAGGACCTTTCAATAGCGGACCAGCAGCTTGTGGCAATCTGCAGGTCCCTTACCCAGAATGCTAAAGTAATAATCATGGATGAGCCAACATCATCATTGACAAGAAAAGAAGTGCACTCTCTGTTTTCAATCATCAGGCAACTGAGCAGTAAAGGAATTACTATTATATTTGTAAGCCATAAACTTGATGAAGTATTTGAGATTGCAGAAAGAATCACGGTATTAAGAGATGGAAAGAAGATTGGCACTTACAGTAAAAAGGAAACCAATCCTGAAAAAATCGCCAGTCTAATGACCGGGGGTGAAATCACTTACACAAGGTATAGTTTTAAAAATAATAGTGGAGATATGCCCCTGCTGGAATTGAATGCATTAAGCAAAAAAGACAACTATTTAAATATAAATTTGAAACTTTATAAAGGTGAAATACTTGGCATAATCGGCCCTCTAAGTTCAGGAAGGACAGAGCTTTCGCTTTCAGTATTTGGCCTGAATCTTCCTTATGATGGCATCATCAAGATTGATGGTAAAGAAATTTTAATAAACTCTACCCAGAAAGCGATACAAAATGGAATAGTATATGTGCCAGAAGACAGGATGAGCAGTGGAGTAATACTGAGTAAACCGATATCCAGCAATATTTGCCTAACAATATTGAACAGGCTAAGAGGAAAATCAGGTTTTTTAAGTAACAAGAAGAGAGAAGTGCTTGTAAAAGAGTGGGTCAAAAGCCTGACTATAAAATGCACAAACCCGGAAATGGTAGTCTCATCTCTGTCAGGAGGGAACCAGCAGAAAGTCGTGCTTGCAAAATGGCTTGCAACAGAGCCCAGGATAATAATCCTTGATTCCCCAACTGCAGGAATAGATGTAGGCGCAAAATCCAAGATATATGAATTAATGAGGGAACTTGCTTCAAAAGGCCTTGGCATAATAATGATATCTGATGAGATTCCGGAAGTAATAAATAACTGCAACAGGATACTGATAATGAAAAAAGGCAGGATTCTTAAGGAATATGAAGTAAATGACAATCTTAATAAAGAAGCACTTATGGATGAAATTTATGCATAAAATAAAAACAGTATTCCACGAAATGAGACATTCATGAAAAATTTTAAGAAATTATTTAATAAAACAGAAACCTTCCTGTTTATTATTATAATTGTCTTTTCCTTAATTATATTTTCCCTAAACAGGTCTTTCCTATTACCTGAAAATTTACTGGGTTTGCTGAAAAGCTACTCTTTTTCAGGAATAGTGTCAGTCGGAGTCTTTCTAATCCTCTTGTCCGGAGGAGTTGACCTATCATTTATGGCAATAACAACAGTATCCATGTATATGATGGGATCTTATATAATTTCCACATCAAATGGAAATGTAGCCCTGGCTTTTCTTATCTGCGGGTCAATGGGCATAATACTGGGGGCCATAAACGGGTTTCTTGTATATTATTTTAAGATAGCCACACTGATTGTGACCCTGGGTACAATGAACCTCTTTTATGGCGTGATGATGTTTTTCTCTAAGAGCAGGGACATATATAACTTACCGCAATGGTTCAGGAATTTTACGACATTTAGTGTTCCTTTTGGGAAAAATGCACAAATGTCAGTTTTTATCATCATGTGGATCCTGGTTATACTTGTTACCTGGTTTATCCTTAAATATACCGTACTTGGAAGGGGAGTATATGCCCTTGGAGGAGGCGGTATAAATAAGGCGAGACAGGCCGGATTTAACGTACGGGCAATTACAATGTTTATCTATTGCTATGCAGGTTTTTTATATGGTATTGCTTCAGTTATTTCTGCAGGGACAATAGACCAGATACTGCCAACATCCCTTGTAGGAAAAGAAATGCCCATAATTGCTGCTGTGGTGGTTGGAGGGGCCAGCCTTGCCGGAGGCTCTGGTTCACTATTTGGAGTGACCCTCGGTGTAATTTTACTTTCACTAATCAGAAACGGCCTGACATTAATGAAGGTTACATCATATTATCAGGGTGTAGTTATGGGAATAATCATACTGGTAAGCATAATCATTACAAACTTCAGGTTAAGGTCCCTGACAAAGACTATATCAAAAATTGACATAGAATATTGAGAATAGAGTGATATGAAAACAAGAATATTCAACAGCAAATTTTCTGAGATTATAAATCTGGTAATAATCCTTGTTATTGTATTTGTAGGGTTATCAATACTGGATCCCGAAAACTTCCTTTCTGTAAGCAATTTTGTTTCTATGATGTCCCAGATGGGTGAGTTTGGCTTATATACACTGGGTATGCTTGTGGTAATGGTAATCGGTGGTATCAATCTTTCTATAATCGCCTCTGCTGCTTTTTCAGGGATTCTTATTGGAGTTATCTTTAAAAGATTGATAATTCCTGAAATGTCTCCAATCATGATATTTCTAGTTATATTGCTTGCAATAATCGTTGCACTTGCTGCCTCAATGATAATAGGCCTGATAAACGGGATGCTGGTTGGCTACCTTGGCATATCAAGCATACTTGTAACTCTCGGGCTTATGACATTGCTGGAAGGCACATCAATTGTAATCACAAAAGCCGGCGGGGTATCAGGATTTCCGGATATGTTTTTGACGATTGCAAATAAGAGCCTTCTTGGGATACCCCTGCCATTCATACTTTTCATTGTTTTTGCAGTAATCATATCAATTTATCTAAATAAGACCTCTACAGGTTTCAGCATATATATGATTGGGTCAAATGAAAAGGTTACCAGGTTTTCAGGAATAAATAACAAAGTCGTCATTCTTAAAACATTTCTTTTATCAGGTTTTTTGTCCGGTATAGGGTCAATAATAATGACGGCCAGGTTTAATTCTGCACGCTCAGACTATGGCGGTTCTTACCTTTTACAGACAATACTGGTGATTTTACTGGGTGGCGTAAGTGCAAGCGGGGGTTCAGGAACAGTTATTGGAGTTGTTCTTGCAATAATCATTTTACAATTCCTGACCACCGGATTTAACATTCTTGGCTTCAGCACTTTCCTGACAATTGCCATATGGGGTTTTATGCTGATACTTGCGATTTTTATGAATCACTATAGAAGTAAATTTACAAGGGCATTGACGATAAAAAGTCTCGGTGAAAAAGGTCTGTCACAAAAAGATTAACAATTTTAATGTTTGTTATGCTTTTAATGTGAAAGTAAGTTATTTAATAAAAAAGTAATTTTTATAAGAATAGTAAAAAAAGAAAGAGGGATTGTTTATGGAAACTGCCAGTTTTTTAAAAAAAGCGAAGGAAATTCCCGTTAATAAAGACCTGCTTAAACAGATGTTAAGGAAAATATTTGAGCTGAGATTTTTCCAGGAAGAGGCAATGAAACAGTACAGGGATGCAAAAATTGTAGGTTATCTGCATGCAAATATAGGCAATGAAGCTGCAGAAGTAGGCTCAGTTTTTGCTTTAAGCAAAGAGGATATCATTATCCCCACACACAGAGGGCATGGACTTTTTATTGCTAAAGGTGCAGATAAGGGAAAAATCATGGCAGAATTGATGGGTAAAGATACAGGCGTCTGCAGGGGAAGAGCCGGAGACCTCCATATGGCTGCTCCTGATATCGGGGTTATGCAGGTCCAGGCTATCCTTGGAGCACAGATGTCAAATGCTCCAGGCATAGCACTTGCAAATAAGAAGCTGAATAACAAAAAAGTCACAATGTGTGTCTTTGGTGATGGTGCCGCTGGCAGCGGAAGTTTTCACGAAGGCTTGAATCTCTCTTCAATCTGGAAACTGCCTGTAATATATGTATGTATAAATAATGGTTTTGCCATTTCATGCACCTCGGAACAATCGACATCTGTGCCTACCAATGCCATAAGAGCCATATCTTATTCAATGCCCGGCTATGATATAGACGGGACAGACATATGGGAAGTTTATACAACCATAAAGGAAGTTGCAGAAAGGGCAAGAAGCGGAGAAGGTCCGTCACTTGTACAGATAAATACCCTGAGATGGAAAGGCCATGAATATAGTGATATGTGCGTCTACAGGACCAAGGAAGAGTATGATATATGGGAAAAAAGCTATGATCCTTTAAAAATTACTACAGACAAAGTAAAAGAGCTTGGCGTTACCGACAGTGAAATTGAAATCATGAGCAGTGAAGTAAAATCAGAGGTCAAAAAAGCTGCTGAATGGGCACTGGCTCAACCGATTATCAGTGCAGAAGATTATATTAAGGAAGTGGAAGGTAAATTTTAAACAGTCTTTTTGCTTCAACCCTGATGTATGGAAATTATTAATTTTTAAATAACTAAATATCAAAATTTTAAATTTGGAGGAAAATTGAAAGAATTATCTTACAGGGATGCATTAAATGAAGCTTTCATAGAGGAAATGGAAAAGGATGAAAAAATATTTATTATTGGCGAAGATGTAGGAATATATGGAGGACTTTTCCAGGTAACAAAAGGATTATTCCATAAATTTGGGCCGGATAGAGTCATGGATACTCCAATTTGTGAAGAGACAATAATTGGTACAGCAGTTGGAGCAGCTTTAATGGGTTTTCATCCTGTTGCAGAAATCTCATATATTGATTTTATACTCCTGGCTATGGACCAGATCTGCAATCAGGCAGCTAAAATAATACAGGTAACACCCCAGAAGATGCCGCTAGTAATAAGGACACAGGCAGGAGTCGGTGGTGGAGTAGGTTGCCACCATTCACAATCGATTGAAGCCCTGTTTTGCCATTTCCCGGGCCTGCAGGTAATAATGCCTTCTTCTCCAGGTGATGCAAAAGGTCTGCTAAAGAGCGCAATCAGGGCCGGCGTACCGGTAGTCTTTATCGAAAATAAAAAACTCTATGACATCCGCGGTCCTGTGCCTGAGGGAGAGTATTCTGTACCAATTGGAAAAGGTGAGGTAAAAAGAGAGGGCAAAGATATTACTGTGATAGCTTTCTCATACATGGTATATGAATGCATTAAAGCTGCAGAAGAACTCGAAAAAGAGGGCATAAGCGTTGAGGTAGTTGACCCAAGAACGCTCGTACCTTTAGATTTTGATATTTTACTTAAATCAGTCAACAAGACAAAAAGGGCACTTGTTGTCCATGAAGCAGTGGAGAGAGCCGGATTTGGAGCAGAGATTGCTACACAGCTTAATGAAAAAGTATTTCATGTATTAAAAGGGCCAGTATCAAGGTTATGCGGTATGAATGTGGCAATACCTGCAATTAAATCACTTGAGAAAGTAGTAGTGCCAAACGCAGATTCCATAAAACAAAAAATAAAAAATATTTTTAATTCTGTTAATAATTAAATTTCCGTTGGCACTATGAAAATAAACATTTTCTTATTTATGGAGGGTTAAAATGGTAAACATAATAAGTGATGATAGATTTATTGTTGATATCGATTTAAATACAAAAAAAAATGCCTTGTATCCAGTACCGGAGAAATTAAAATCAAAAGGGGGCAGGTATATAACATCTTCTCTTGTTGCAGAGGAAACTGACCCAAACATCCATCCACTGTCACCAGAAAATAATCTATACATCGCCCCTGGCTTCTTATCAGGTACACCCTGCCCAAGTTCAGGAAGGGCTTCATTTGGTACAAAAAGCCCCCTGACCAGTGGAATTAAAGAATCTAATGTTGGGGGTAATCTTGGCACCTATGCTGCTAAACTGGGTATTGCAGCAATCAAGATGAGGGGCTCATCTGGTGGAGCAAATGTAATTGTCATCGAAGAGAAAGAAGGAAAAGAAGGGCCAAAAGTAAGCTTTGAAACTTTAAATAATATTAAAGGTAAAGAAACTTATGAAGCAGTAAGCATACTTAGGGAAAATTATGGAACAGATACGTGTGAAGTAGTAGTAGGACCGGCAGGTGAAAATGAATATGCTTCTGCATGTATATGTGTAACAGACGTAGACGGTAAACCAACAAGACAGGCAGGCAGGGGTGGGGTAGGTGCTGTCTTAGGTTCAAAGGGAATAAAAGCAATAGTTTTTAAAAATCCTTCAAAATCCCGGATTGAATATAATGACAAAAACAAATATATGGAAAATGTAAAAGTGTTGGTTGATATACTTAAAAAATCTGATGTTACGTCAGACGTACTTCCAAACTACGGCACAATCAAGACAATGGATGCTGTAAATGACCATGGCGCACTACCAACCCGTAATTTCTCAGATGGTGTATTTGAAGGGGTAACCAAAATAGGTGGGGAAGCAATGCGAAAGATTATACTTAAAAGAGGCGCCAACCCCACTCATAATTGCATGCCAGGTTGCATTATAAAATGTTCAAATACTTACAATGACAAAAAAGGGGAAGAAATAACTGGTGGCTTTGAATATGAATGCATATGGGCGCTTGGCGCAAATTGCGGCATTGATGACCTTGACTATATCGCTTATATGAACAGAATATGTGACGAACTTGGGTTAGACTGTATTGAAACAGGAGATACGCTTGCTGTCATAATGGAAAGCGGATACATATCTTTTGGAGATAAAAAAGGCGCAGTAAAGCTGTTAAATGAAATAAGAAAAAATACTGCATTAGGCAGAATAGTGGCAAGCGGATGTACTGTGGCAGGGAAAGCTTTTGGAGTAAAAAGGGTTCCTCAGGTAAAAGGCCAGGGGTTACCGGCATATGATCCCCGAGGTATTAAAGGTTTGGGTACCACTTTTGCCACCAGCACAATGGGGGCAGACCATACTGCAGGGTTTACATATGCAGTTGAAATAGGAGAGTTAGGCAGAACTTCGGATCCTCTATCTAATAAAGGAAAAATTGCGCTTTCAAGAGAATTCCAGCAATGCTCTGCCCTTTTGGATTCCGCAGGGCTTTGTCTGTTTGTATCACTGGCTACTTTAGCTGACAAAAGAGGCTTAAAACCAGTTGCGGAAATGATGAACTCCAAATATGGTACATCTTTTAATGAAGATGAACTGTTGTCCATAATAGGAAATGAAGTACTTTTAACTGAAAAAGATTTCAATAGAAGGTGTGGATTTAGCGATTACTCCAATGACCTTCCTGAGTTTTTCAGGTCAGAAAAACTGCCTACATTAAAAACTGTTTATGATGTATCACAAGATGAATTGATAAATTTTTAAGAAAGCTGGTATTGCAGTGAGTGTTAGAGTAAAAATGCCGGTGATTTTGCAAAGATTGACAGAGGGGAAAATCTATTTAGAAGCAAAAGCCGGTACTATAAAAGATATCCTGGAAGAACTAGTATTCCAATATCCCGATATTGAAAAGAAAATTTTTGATGACAACAAAAAGATTAGAAGCTATATAAAGTTAATTTATATTTCTAATCAAAATGAACAGGCTGTTGTAGAGCATAAAAAATTTTTACAATCTTCAGATAGAGTAAATGATGGAGGGGTTATCAGAATGCTGATGCCTATAGCTGGCGGCTAGATGTCTGTATTACAAAAAAATCCCTAAAAAAATGAAGATATTAACCAAAATCGAAGCTGTTGAATTGATAAGTGATGGAGCTACTGTAGGAATCGGAGGTTTTGTTGGAATGTGCCATCCCGAGGAACTTACCAGTGCAATTGAAGAGAGTTTTTTAAATAATGGCAGACCGCAAAATCTTAACCTTATTTATGCTGCCGGGCAGGGTGACAGGGGTTTAAAAGGCATTAATCATCTTGCACATGAAGGGTTGGTAAAAAGGGTTATTGGCGGCCACTGGGCACTGGCGCCGAAAATGTCAGCACTTGCACTCCAGGACAAAATAGAAGCATACAATTTTCCACAGGGTATAATTACACACTTATATAGAGATGCTGCCGCAAAACGGCCCGGAACGATTTCACATGTTGGACTCAATACCTTTGTGGACCCAAGGATTTCTGGTGGAAAAATGAATAATATAACAACTGAGGATCTTATTGAAATACTAAATATCAATGACCAGGAATGGTTATTCTACAAAGCAGTTCCTATAGATGTGGCACTTATAAGGGGTACCTATGCCGACCAGAAAGGCAATATAAGCATGGAAAAAGAAGCTGGTACCCTGGAAATGCTTTCCCTGGCCCAGGCCGCACATAATAATGGTGGAATCACCATTGCACAGGTGGAAAAAGTAGTAAAGGAAGATACCATAAGCCCCTGGATGGTAAAGATACCAGGGATGCTTGTAGATTATGTTGTTGTGGCGGATCCTATAAATCACTGGCAGACTTTCAGTGAAGAAAGTGATGAATGTTTAAGCGGGAACATAAAGATACCATATGATTTTATCCCGAAACTAAAGCTTGACGAAAGGAAAGTTATCTGCAGGAGGGCCACAAAAGAAATCAAGGAGAATGCAATAGTTAATCTTGGAATTGGAATGCCAGAGGGCATAAGTTCAGTTGCTAATGAGGAAGGTATTTTGAATTCTATGACTATTACTGTCGAATCAGGGATTATCGGAGGTGTCCCTGCAGGTAATTTGAATTTTGGCGCATCATATAATCCTGAAGCAATTATAGACCAGCCGGCCCAGTTTGATTTCTATGATGGGGGCGGGCTTGATGTTGCTTTTCTGGGTA